>JAEEGG010002477.1_pt1 | contig 47541 bp, 42 predicted proteins | sample 9134161 | NCBI WGS metagenome assembly JAEEGG01 (sample SAMN16246543, study PRJNA631951) | gut metagenome | biome: gut microbiome; feature: rumen; material: CR-attached | host: Bos | place: Iran: Karaj | collected 2018-10
TTAGATGTTAAGGAGCAAGGGTTGTATTGCTTAATAATTCGTAGTGGGTGGGACAGTTTGCGCAAAAAATGCGTGGTTACGGATTGTAAGCGCGGAGGTGGTTTTTTCATACTATTACGGACAAAAAGATTTTTTTTCATTGGATGCTGGATACTAAGCCATGCGGCTTGTGGTTATTAATGACAATTGTTTATTTAGGGGAGAGGGAAGAGGGGATAGTACGGGAGACAGAGGCGTTCATGGGGGGGATGTCAATAATGTGTGGAGCAAAGATGGGATGCGGGAGGTGGGGAACGCAAGGTTGAAAAGGCGCATCTCGAGACTGGAGTGATAAAAGATAGGTTCATAACGATGTTTTACGGCATGGGAGAAGTTTTTGGATTATTATTTTGATTGTTATTGGATAAAAGAGTAAATTTGCAGATGTAATTGTAATGTGTGGTTTCATAGCCTTATTAAAGAAAAGCTTATTGATCTTTACGATATAGAAATTTTATAAAATTTAAGGTGGAGAATGCTATAGGAAATAGGCTCAAGTGCCGTATCGAGAAAAAGAGGTTGGTGCTGTTGCTTTTTGAAGTAATAGCGTTTGGAATTATTGCCGCCTACGCCAGCAGATATTTCTCCTTTGCCGAAAGTAGTGACATTGTGCTTGCACTGGGCGCTGGATACCTTGTTCCACGGCTGATGTACTCGCAGAGCAAACTGCGCTGTAGTTGGGGACAATGGACTTTGCTTGCAGCTGGGTTGCTACTCGCTCTATACGTAATCCACAGCCTGAAAGTATGGACCACTCATGAAAGCTTCACCCTAGAAGAACCAGAGCTACACTCAGACGATGGTCAATACTACAGTTGGGCCCTAGCGCATTACGACGGCCGATGCCCGACTCCTAAACTATCATTCAAAGGACTTCCCTTGTTCATGCTCGGCTTATGGAAAGTTCTTGGTGTGAGTGTTGTGTGGCCTATGGCGCTTAACTATATGTTCGCGTTACTCTCTATAGTAATCACCGGAAAAATCTCTCACCGAGTACTGAGTCACCATTTCCCAACCATAAAACCATCGACAATCTCGGCCTGCGCCATGCTGATGGTACCGCTGCTTGGCTTCTTAGTATCTCAAAACCTAAGAATCCAGAAAGAAGCAGGCTGCACTCTGGGCATAGTTATGGTGGGTTACTGTCTTGCTGGCTTTGCAGAAAGGAATAATCTGACAAAAAATGAAAAAAGACGCGATTTAGCAGTATTTGTTATAGGCACTGTAACACTAGCACTTGTTCGTACCAACTTTGCCTACTTTGCAATGATAGGAGCTGCAATGATGGCACTCGCTCGCCATCATGCACAATGGAAACGTGGCAGCCTGCTTGCTCTTATTGCGCTAGCGATAACTGTTGTTTTCAGCATATTGTTCTCTTACACCTTTGGTCAACAATACCGCACCGTTGACGGTGGCGATGCTATGGCCCGAGCGTTCAAAATTGGAATTGTTCAACAACCATACTTTACTCTGATAGGTGACTACTACCACTATCCCGAATGGAAACGGTTGCTGCTATTGCCTATCACTGCTGGTGTTCAGTATATAATTCCCTTCCCTTGGCTCTATGATCTTGAAAATGCTGATATTATGAGCATATTACCTCGCATGAGAGAGATGTGGTACTTTGTGGGTGGAACCTGCATATACTACTATCTCTACATCAACGGGCTTCACTACAAGCAGAACAACCTGGGCATGTGGGCCTGGTGGCCACTCGTCACATTTTTAGGTATCGCATTCATAACTGGCGGCTCTGTGAGCCGTTATGTGCTTCCACTGCAACCACTATTTGTGGTAATAGCACTCTATGTGCTCTTGCAGGTGAAGATTGGCAACTACCGCCGCTCGTTTGCAATATGGATGGCTGTGTATGTGCTGATGCTCATTGCAACCCTCATCCTGTGCTATCACACTCAAGTTGAATATCTTAACAGTCTAGACGAATATTATAGACTAAAAGCCAAACATTTATTAAATTAAAATAAAAACAGACTATGAAATCATTAAAGACATTAGCACTTGTGCTTTGTATGACAGTTTCATTGCCCATTTTTGCACAAAGCAAAGCTGGAGGTGGCATAGATGCCGACATGCTTCGTCAGATTACCCAGCAGAGTGCCAGCAAGAGCAATGCTGCGCTTAGCAATGCAATGGCCTCGAACTCCATTGACGATCTTGCAAAGAACTACCGCAACACGACAATTAGCGACACACATTTCAGTATCGAAACCCCAAAACAGAGCATCCATAACCAGCGCTCAAGTGGACGCTGCTGGATGTACTCCAGTTTCAACGTAATGCGCGCCAACTTTGCCCGCAAACACAACGACACCCTTAGGGTAGAGTACTCGCACGACTATCTCTTTTTCTGGGATCAACTCGAGAAAGCCAACCTAATGCTTCAGGGCGTAATAGACTGCGCCGACAAACCCATGGATGACCAACGCGTTCAGTTCTTCTTCCACCACCCAATAAACGATGGAGGCACCTTCTGCGGTGCTGCAGACCTTGCCGAGAAATACGGTCTCGTTCCTGTGGAGGTCCAACCAGAGACCTACAGTGCTGAACGCACGTCGCGCCTAAGCCAACTACTTTCGTCAAAACTTCGCGAACAAGGTATTGAACTAAGGAAGATGGTTGCAGACGGCAAGTCGAAAAACGCTATAAAGCAGCGTAAGACCGAGATGCTAGGAGAGATATACAACATGCTGTCGCTATCGCTTGGCGAGCCACTTAAAAGTTTTAAATACGCTTTCAAAAACAAAGATGGCAAGACAGTGACTCCTGTGCGCACATATACCCCGCTCGAGTTCTACAAGGAAACTCAGGGAGGTCCCATCAATGGCACATTCATTATGGCAATGAACGACCCAAGACGAGAATACTACAAGACCTACGAAGTAGAGTGGGACAGACACACTTATGACGGTCACAACTGGAGATACATCAACCTGCCTATGGAAGACATTGCGCAGATGGCCATTGCCTCGCTTCGTGACTCCACAAAACTTTATTCGAGCTACGACGTTGGTAAACAGCTCAACCGCAACAATGGGTATCTATCGCTTGACAACTATGACTACGGCACATTATTCGGCACAACCTTCGGTATGAACAAGGCCGACCGTATCGCCACTTTCGACAGCGGGTCAACCCACGCCATGACCTTGACTGCTGTAGATCTCGATGCCAATGGCACCCCATTGAAATGGAAAGTAGAGAATTCTTGGGGTGCAGACAGCGGCCATAAAGGCTATATCATCATGACCAATGAGTGGTTCAACGAATATGCCTTCCGCCTGGTGGTAGACAAGAAATATGTACCTGCCAATATCCTCAAGGCCTACGAGCAGAAGCCAATCATGGTAATACCTGAAGATCCCTTATTCCAAAAGGACAGATAAAAAGTAATGCCGCTTAGCGACACTAGAGACATAAACAAGGCGGGATTAGTGACTTACATCACTAATCCCGCTTTCTATATAGATTAATTGTGTATTTTATGGAGTGACTATAGTGCCGATGGGCTCGCCAGCAATAACCTTCTTGAGATTGCCTATGACATCCATATTAAACACATGGATTGGGAGGTTATTTTCCTTAGCCATCACAGTAGCCGTCATATCCATAACCTTGAGACCACGGTTGTAAATCTCGTCATAGGTAATAGTATCAAACTTGGTGGCTGTTGGGTCCTTCTCGGGATCGGCTGTGTAGATGCCGTCAACACGAGTTCCTTTGAGCATCACGTCGGCTTCCACCTCAATTCCACGCAGAGTACTTCCAGTGTCGGTAGTAAAGAAAGGATTACCTGTTCCACATGACATAATAGCGACCTTGCCTTGCTGCATAGCTTCAATGGCGCGCCACTTGGTGTACTGCTCCCCTACCGGGGTCATTGCTATAGCAGTGAATACTTGTGCTGGTTGCCCCTTAGCCTCAAGAGCCGAGGATAGAGCCAGAGAATTAATTACAGTTGCCAGCATACCCATTTGGTCGCCCTTGACACGATCGAAGCCACTTGCTGCGCCAGCCAGTCCGCGGAAGATATTACCACCTCCGATGACAATTGCCACCTGCACACCAGCCTCTACAATTTCCTTAATTTGAGTGGCATAGTCTTCAACACGCTGTGGATCGATACCATATCCCTGCGCTCCCATTAGCGACTCACCGCTGAGCTTGAGAAGAACTCTCTTGTATTTAGTTTCCATAGTTTTTTATTAAAGAGTTAAGAAATAGACTTTAGAAAAAAGGTTGGACTTGACGATAAGCCGCCTTGTCCAACCTTTGATATTGTTACCTCGTGAAATCCACAAGAATTGATTTCATTTATTTAGCGCCGAGAGCCTTAGCACGCTCAATCTGAGCATCAAGAGCTCCAGGACCATAATAGTTGTTCTCAATTTCCTCGTAGATATCGAGCTCCTCATTGTATTTTTTGAGACTGTGCAGCACATTGGCCTTCTTGAGCATCAAAGATGGAAGGAAAGCCTTGTTGTCACCAGCAAGCTTAATAGCCTTGTCGTAGGCAGCTACAGCCTTATCAAGTTGCTTGGTGTTAACATAGCAGTCACCGAGCAGAGACTGAGAGCTAGGAGCCACGATTTTTCCCTTGGGTGAATAATCCTCAAGATAGTTGAGAGCCTTCTTGATTTGTCCCTGAGCATAAAGAATAGTAGCGGCCTTTAGTTTAGCCACGTTACCAGCCTCATTGCTGTAGTTCTTAGCAACCTTCTCATAGGCTTTAAGAGCTGCAACTGAATCTTGCTTCATGATCAACTCAGTATCAGCTTTAGCAAGCTCAGCGTTAGCCTTCTCAAGGTTAGGAGTATAGATAAACTTAAAATAAGCCCAAATAATAAGAGCAATAATCAAAACAGCCATCACCGACCAATAGATAATGTTCTTGTGCTGTTCAAACTTCTGTTCGATACCCGACAATGAATCATTGATTTCCTCAAGCTTAGTACGGGTCTCTTGGTTCTTCTTTTTTGCCATAATATTGTGTAAAATCTGTATTTTATATTCTGCTTTTTATTTTTGCGGTGCAAAAGTAATAGATATTTGTCTAATATAAAAGCAATTTGAGAAATTAATTCAAAAAAACTTTCAAAAAGCATATTTTTGTATGCAATAATGGACAGCTATCAATTGTGTAATAACGGGTGTTTATTGAGCAAAAACAATATTCTATTGAAAAAAGATTGTTTATATGATAATAAATATTACTTTTGTGTTTAAGAAAAATCATATACAGAAAACACATGAAAGTCCAGAAACGCTTCAACAAATATGAATACACCATCTACGCAATCTTGGTTGCGATGGTATTTCTGGCACCCACCTTCAGCGCACTGTTTCATGGCCATGACTTGACCGACACCAAGTTTCTGGTCAACGACCTGCTCAAGAGTTGGAAAATCTTCATTGTGTATGTAATAGCTTTTGCCATTCACGACCAAATAATAGCTCCGTTGCTTGTGTACAAGCACAAAACGTTATCTTATGTAGCAGGGATAGTGGTTCTTACAGGAGTATTTATGCTTTATCAATGCAACCGACGTCCCGACCTCCCTGAATCTCCTGATGGTGGAAAGCCAGTAACAGAATTGCCCAATGGCGTTGACGTGGCTCACCAAGGCCCTCCACCACCTGGTGCAAAAGGAGAATTTGGTGTAGCAAATGCCACACCACCTCCTTTTCAACGCAGGGACATTGTATCGTTTATCCTATTCTTGTTTGGTTTAGGAACCAATCTTGGCGTGAAGCTCTATATAAGATCGCTAAGTGCTAAGGAAAGGCTTGAGGAATTGGAGAAAGAGAATTCGAAACAGCAACTAGAGCACTTAAAATATCAGTTGCATCCTCATTTCTTTATGAACACACTCAACAACATTCATGCTCTAGTTGACATCGATCCTGAAAAGGCACAAGAGTGCATAATCAACCTATCAAAATTGATGCGCTACATTTTGTATGAGAGCAACCATGAGTATGTACAAGCTTCTCGCGAGGTGGAGTTCATGGCCAACTACGTAAGCCTGATGAGCATCCGCTATAATGACAAGTTTAAATTTACTGCCAACAATTCCGACGACGGACAAGGAATATGGATTCCTCCATTGATTTTCATATCGTTTGTGGAAAATGCCTTCAAACACGGAGTAAGTTATAACAAGGAATCATTTATTGAAGTGGGAGCAGTCCGTCACACGAATAACACTGGTGAGCAACGCCTCCACTACACCTGTCGCAATAGTAAGCACCCCACAAATGGGAACTGCCACAAAGTAAGTGAAGCAAGTGGCGTGGGCCTCTCCAATATAAGGAGCCGACTTGACTTGATGTTTGGTAAAAACTACAGCCTAGAAATCACCGATGGAGACAAAGAATATAAGGTCACCATGGATATACCAGTCTATACAAGCGATCCGAATACTCACAACAAAGAAGAAAAAAACTAGACACAAAATTAAAACCCAAATAAAATGATACGTTGCATAATAATAGACGATGAGCCTCTTGCATTGCAGCAAATGGAAAGCTACATCAAAAAGATTCCATACCTGGAACTTGTGGCTACATATCAAAGCGCAATAGATGCCAAGGAAATTCTTGAGAAAGAAAAGATTGATGCTATTTTCTGCGATATCAATTTGCCCGAGCTCAACGGTCTGGACTTTATCAAGTCGCTAGAAAATCCTCCAATGGTAGTGTTCACAACTGCCTATAGTGAATATGCAGTCGAAGGATTCCAACTCAATGCCGTCGACTACTTGCTCAAGCCTTTTGGGTGTGATGACATGAAGCGTGCTGCCGAGAAACTCAAAAAGCGCCAAGACGCAATGCGCACCTTGCAGGAAGTTAGCCAAATTGATGAAGATGATGCCATTTTCTTAAAGACAGAATATAAGATAGTGCGCATCAACATCAGTCAAATCCGATATGTTGAGGCCATGAGTGAGTATCTTCGCATCTATCTTATTGACAATCCTCGTCCCATCATTGTGCTGTTGAGCATGAAAAAGATGGAAGAACGACTTCCCAAGCGCAGTTTCATGCGCGTACATCGCTCTTTTATTATCAACTTGAAACTGATAATGGAAGTGAGCAAGAACCGCATCGTTCTTGGAGATGATATTGAGGTGCCTATTGGCGATAGTTACCGCGACCAACTAAATGCTTACATCAACAGCAAGTTTTTGACAAAATAAAGAAGAAGAGAAAGAAAAGAGGGAAGAGCGAAACTCTTCCCTTTTCTTTATTATGTCACCATTTATCTCTTTAATATTATCGGATTGTGTAGGTGAGAGTTCCTGTGCGCTCAATAGACTGACCTACAGGTACACGGAAACGTGACTGGCGAGCAAGTGAGAGGCATCGGTTTCTTGTAGTAGGATCGGTTACTGAACCACCAGTGATGGTTGCTTTAGTAACTGCTCCAGTCGGGCTGACAGTCACTCGGATTACTACTGTTCCTGGAGCAGGACACTTAGCTGTTGGGAAATATTCCAACGTATAGCCTTCAAGTCCACCCACACCTGGCTTACCTACCGCCTTCTCAGCGCCCTTCGTTCCATCGGGATTGCCCTGCTTACCCTCGCCATTACCATTAGACTTGCCAAAAGCTTTGCTCATGCGCTTGTCGGCCTCGCTAGGCGCCGCCGGTGTTGCTGGCTTGGACTGTTCAGGCTTCTTAACAGCTGGTTGCTGCTTAGGGTCGCCTTGTTTTTGAGACGGCTTGGGAGTGGGCTGCTCGGTTTTTTTCTCAGCTGGGAGCTTCTTAGGTTGCTCCTGCACCTTCATGGGCGACGGTTGCGTTGGTGTAGCGACCTGCTGTTGTGGTGCCTCGTCGAAAACTCCGTTGTCGCTGAGGTCGTTCTGTCCCGCAAGTTCATTGTTGTCGCTCTCGGAGGGTTGCTCAGCTGCATCATCGGGCTGTGCCGCCTCGTCGTTGAGCATCTCCTCAAAGTCGCCCAACTCGACAAACTCACCGCCAAACATGATTGTGTCCTGCAGCAGTTGTGTTTCCTCCTCGCCATCGAGTGGCGGATAGTGGTAGTGCAGACTCGTGAAGAGCAACAATGCCACAATACCCCCACCCAGCAACAAGGTGATTATTGCCGAAAGAAGCCGATTTCTATTATCGTTGTTATTACTTGCCATTTAAATATCAAGGTAAGAATTTTGGTTTAATGCTCGGTCACAGTGGTGACGGGTTGAGGCTGCTGAGTAGCTCCCTGAGCCTGCTGCATGGTTGATGCATTGGCGGGAATTTCGGTTACTGTGGTGGAGCCTTGTGTTGCCGATGCTGGTGAAGCATCCTGAACTGGCATAGCTGCAGCATCTTGAACTTGCTGTTCTGGTTCGGGTGCAGCATATTGCTCGCTAGCGGGCTTAGTTGCGAGAACCACCTTTATACCCACTTTAGATCCCTTGTCGAGAATGTCGACAATCTTACCATAAGGAACCTCCTGATCGGCATGAAGGGCAATGAACTGAGTTGGGTCGCTCTGCTTCACCGCCTCGAGAAAACCGTAAAGCTGGTCAAGTGGCAGCGGTTTGAGTTCGCCTTGCTTGAGCGAGTCGCTCTGCTGTACAAACATATTCATGTCCTTGTCGATGTAGATGCGCGTTGTGGGCTTGATGGCCGTCTGCTGTCCGCTCTGAGGCAAATTCACCTCCATCGCCGATGGAAAGACAAATGTAGAGGTCACCATGAAGAAGATGAGCAGCAAGAATATAACGTCGGTCATCGATGCCATGCTAAACATCGACAAAGATTTGTGTTGTCTCTTTAATGCCATAATGGTGATGTGGTTACTGTTTGGGTTTAACTGGCTCGTTGAGCAGATCCATGAACTCCATAGTGTTGCCCTCGAGACGGTTCATGATCTTGTTGACACGTGAAGTGAGATAGTTGTAGGCAAACAGTGCGAGGATGCCCACTACAAGACCTGCAACGGTAGTGACGAGAGCCTCGTAGATGCCACTGGCAAGGATACTCACGTTACTATTTTGACCAGCACTAGCTAAAGCGTAGAACGCCTGCACCATACCAGTTACAGTACCTAAGAAACCAATCATTGGAGCACCAGCTGCAGTGGTGGCGAGCCAGTTGAAGCCCTTCTCCATCTTGGCCACCTCCATGTTACCAACATTCTCGATGGCTACGAGCACATCGTTCATAGGTCGTCCTATGCGTGACACGCCCTTCTCAATCATGCGAGCGTAAGGAGTGTCGGTAGAGAGGCACAATTGTTTAGCCTCATCAATTTTGCCATTCTGGATCAAGTTTTTAATACTCTGGAGGAAATTGTTATCGGCCTTTGTGACCCTGCTAGTTGCGAAGAGTCTCTCAAAGAAGATGTAGATGCTCACGAGCAACAGCAGTGCCAGTGGTATCATGAGCCAGCCACCCTTGAGAGTGAGGTCCCATATCGATAAAGCAGTAGATACTGTAGCGCCTTGAGCGCCTTGAGTTGCCGCTTGGGCTACTATCATGTTAATAATTGCCATGATGTTTAGATTTTATTTTTTGTATGGTTATTAATTTCAATTATAGATTATTGCAGACATTTCTTGTAAGCCTCAATAGTGTGTTCTAGACCAAGGTAGAGCGCATCGCTGATGAGCGCATGGCCTATCGATACCTCGTCGAGATAAGGCACATTGTCTTTGAAGAACTTTAGATTGAGCAAGTTCAAGTCATGACCTGCGTTTAGTCCTAGACCTGCTTCGTGAGCAGCGATGGCGGCAATGCGATAAGGCTCAACTGCGCGATTGGGGTCGGTCGAAAATTGCTCGGCAAAGGGGCCTGTGTAAAGCTCAACACGGTCGGCACCTGTCATAGCAGCCTGACGCACACGTTCGGGTATAGCATCAACAAAGATGCTCACCCTGATACCAGCATCCTGCAACCTTGCTACCACCTCCTTGAGGAAGTCGATGTTCTCTTGCACTGGCCATCCACATGATGAGGTAAGTACATCTGGCGAATCGGGCACTAGAGTTGCCTGATGTGGTTTCACCTGCAAAACGATATCCATAAATCGCTCATCGGGGAAACCCTCGATATTGAACTCGGTGTGCAGAGCGGGTTTAAGGTCGTAGACATCGGCCCTGCGAATGTGTCGCTCATCGGGTCTAGGATGCACCGTAATGCCATCGGCTCCAAATCTTTCGCAGTCGAGAGCCACTTGCAGCACATTAGGCAGGTTGCCGCCACGCGCATTGCGCAGCGTTGCTATCTTATTTATATTAACACTCAGGTTTACCATAAAATGTTTGCTTTGTTTAATTATAACGAGTTGTTTTCAATAATTAGTGCATTGATATGGGCAAAAATTAGTATATTTGCCGTGCAAAAATTAATTAAGTCACAAAATTAGGAGAAAAGCGTGAGAAATAAAAACAATCTAGCAGATAATAAATATTTTTCAACGTTTTTTACAAATTAGGCACCCCTATCAAAACTATATAGAACGATGAAGATAGCACTATTTGGCAACCCTTATCAAGAGAAGTACAAGGCCTCACTCAACGACTTTGTGTCCTATCTGCAAGAGGCGAGCGATCTGATGATAGAGAAAGACTTTCGTGACTACCTTGAGTCGATGGGCATCGACACGGATAAAGCTCGGGTTCTAGAAACTGGCAGCTTTAGTGGTGCAGAATTGGCAGTGAGCATTGGCGGTGACGGAACCTTGCTGAGCAAAGCTGCTCTACTGGCTCGCCAAGGCATTCCCGTTGTGGGCATCAACACGGGACACCTGGGCTACCTAGCCGCATGTCGACTTAATGAAGCCCACGAAATGATAGAGAGCATAAAGCATGGCGACTGCCGCCACGAAGAGCGCACAATGCTTCAGCTTGTGAGCATCAATGGGGAGCCTTGTGACAACATCATCGCGTTGAATGAGATTGCTATTCTACGTCAGGACACCACATCGATGATTTCGATGCCCACCACTATAAATGGGACAATGTTGACAACATATATGGGTGACGGTCTGGTGATAAGCACTCCCACAGGCTCAACTGCCTACAACATGAGCGTGGGGGGACCAATTATGATGCCACTCACTAGCTGCCTAGCCCTCTCCCCTATCTCACCCCACTCACTCACGATGCGCCCCATCGTGGTTAGCGACAACTCAGAGATTGTGGTTACCATCAATACCCGTGCACAATGGATACAGGTGAGTGTTGACGGTATGGCAATGACACTTCCAAGCGGCAGTACAGTGAAGATAGCACAAGCGCCCTACAAACTCTCGGTCATTCAAAAGAAAGAGCACAACTTTGCCAACACCTTGCGCGAGAAACTGCTTTGGGGAGCAGACCAAAGATAATACAGAATGCCTAATCGCCATAGATTTTAAGGCTAGATTGAATATGACACTTAAACAATGATTGTACCAGCACTACTGAAACCAGGCGATAAGGTGGCGATTGTTTCGCCATCGGGGACAGTACTGCCTGAGAGGGTGGATGGTGCAGTGCGCGCCTTTGAAAAGTGGGGTTTCGTGCCTGTGGTTGGAAAACATTGCCGAGAACAGTACACCGCCTATGGCGTTGTGAGTCACAGCGCCCCGATTCAATCACGCCTTGACGACTTGCAGGAAGCAATTCACGATTCAGAAGTGCGTGCCATCCTGTGCAGCCGTGGTGGCTATGGTGCCGTGCAACTGCTTGAACATCTTGATTTTGACTATATTGCTACACACCCCAAGTGGCTTGTGGGCTTCAGCGACATATCGGCCCTGCATGCCGCATGGCATAAGGCTGGTGTTGTGAGTATTCATTCGCCTATGGCGAAACACTTGACCCTCTATGACACAGACGATGAGATAAACCAAATAAACCACAAAATCATGACACGGGGCGAGTACCCAAGCTATTGTGTAGCTGGACATCGCCACAACCGACCAGGCAGCGCGACAGCCACCCTAACCGGTGGCAATCTAGCCGTACTAATGGGACTGCTTGCCACTCCGTTCAACATGATTAAACCAGGGCACATCCTATTTATCGAGGACGTTGCCGAGCAGGTGTACCAAGTGCAACGATTGCTCTACCACCTGCGCCTTGCCGGCATACTTCCACGCCTTGCGGGACTGATTGTGGGACAGTTCACTAAACATCGCGGTGACGATACCAGCGCAATGGTTGATATGATTAGCGACATGGTGGCAGACTATGATTATCCTGTGGCCTTTGATTTCCCCATTGGCCATGTGCCAAGAAACGTTCCGCTTGTTGAAGGCTTGACTGCAACCCTAAGAGTTAGTGCCGAAGAAACCAGGTTATTGATGAGAAATTAGAATTCGCTTCTCACGATGTGTGGAGTGCAATTGTGAATGTAGATAGGGATAGTTGTAGGGGTTATAGTATCCTTAGTAATTTTTAGAGACACAGCACAGGCGCGTGCATTGATGTCACGCTTTTGATCAAAGATAAAATTCCCGATACTGTAGTAGATGTACTTTCCATGGTATTGCTCCACACTCTGCATGGTGTGAGTGTGGTGGCAGATGAGACAGTCGGCACCAGCATCAATGAGTTGATGTGCCTGCATCACCTGTTGTACTGCGGGCTCTAACACATGCTCCCTACCCCAATGCAAGCTCACGATGACGCAACAACCTGGGTCATCACGCTTGAGAGCATGAACCCTAGCCAGCAGCTTATCAAAGCCTTCCTGACTCACGCTGGGGTGGTCGGGGAGATAAGGAGTATTTTCCAGTGCTAGCCGAAGCGACGCTAGCACATAGACATTGCGTGGAGAGGATGATATGAGCACAGGCTGCACAGCATCTTCCATGTTATTGCCGGCGCCAATGGGCACCATTCCCTCTTTAATAATGTTGTCGCGTGTGTCGATGAGCCCCTCGCGGCCTTGGTCAATACTGTGATTATTAGCAAGGTTAAGGTGAGTGACTCCATGAGCTTTGAGCGTTGCCAACCACTCAGGTTCGCCTCGAAAGACAAACTTCTTGTAGACTGGTGCATCGACCTTAGTAGCCGGACACTCGAGATTGGCAACCACCACATCGGAGGTGCTGAACAGCGAATCGATTCCGCTTGAGAAAAGAAAGTGAGTGTCACCATTGTTTTGCTCAATAGCTCGCCTCACCCCACGGTCGAGCAACACGTCGCCGGTGAAAGTCACCGTCAACGTGTCGCCCGCGTGCAGTGCGATAGCCACATGAGCCATTAACATTAATAGAAATATCTTTAAGAGTCTCAAAGCATTAACTATTTTATGCTTTTCATACTTCCCTAAATCCCCCTCTATACTTAGAGGGGGAACTTTAAGGACATTTTTCTAGCCAACTTTCAAAAAGTGGGAATTGATCAAAATCAATTAGCAGCCTGTGCTGTAGAAGAAGTGCTCATTATCGAGCGGCTTGCTGTCGAGCGGCACAATGATTTCCTCCATCCACGAAGGGATGCCCTTGTTGGGCTGAGACTTAAGTTGCTGCTGCCACTCCTCATCGGTAGTGCGTGGTGCAGCAATATCTTCCTGGAACTCACGATAAGAGAATACAGCGCCACGAGTGAGGTAGAGATAACCACCCACCTCGACAACAACGTAGATTTCGTGGGCAGGACCTACAGCCTCATAGAGCACACTCTTGTTGGGGTTGTTATCGGCATTGGCAGTATAGACATCGGCAATCACAGCAATGCTCTTGTCGGCTCCACTCACAGCAGCATCCCAACTAACACCAGGCTCGGCACCAACGATTTGCAGTGTGATATACTCAAATGTAGAGCCAATAGCCTTGATTTGGTCATACTCCTCGCCAGTGAGCACTTGCCCGCTAAGCTCCTTCTTGCTCATGTTGAGCAGGAATTGTGCCTCCTCCCTCATTTGATTGGTGACGTTTTTCATATCATTAGTCATCATATTGTAGTCGTTGAGCACTTTGCTTGTCGCGTTTAGCAGGTCAATAGCTTTGGTCCAGTAAGCTACATTTGGCTCCACATATCCCATTACATGAGGCTCGGGCAAATCGTCGCCACCACCACACTCGGCACCCATTGGCTGCTTAGCATAAAGGATAGCGTCATGCTTGAGTTCGGCCCAAGAAGCCAGTGCTGCGTTCAGATTCTTCTTGTCCCATTCATGACTCTTCATGAAGTAAGGCATTTCGGGTGCTCTTTGAGCCATTCCCCTGAGTGTTTCCATCCACATGTTGGAAACTGTCGATTTCCAGTCAATCTCACCCATGCGTGCCTTCATACGATTCATGTTGTCGATATATTTATCCCATTTTTGGTTCTCCTTAAGTTCATCGACGAGAATTCGCATAGCGCTATTTACACCCATTGCGGCAAAGATGTCGAGTCCTTTAGGCACGTCACGCTTTGTGGACTCACTATCATAGTCGACCATTTCCTGCAGCACCTCACCATCGGGCATATAGCGCTGAGGCATGAGGTTGATTTTGCAGTGGCTTGTACGCTCATATTTAGGACGAATGCGGGTGACCTCCTCATCCTTCTTCTCAATTGCCTTGCGCACACGATTGAGGTCGTCGGCACTTGTCATGTACTTGTTGATAGCAGCGCCATCGGCCTTAATGATGTCGTAGATATTGAGCATGCTCAAGTTGTCGCTGTTGCCCATCAGATAGGTAATAGGAGCATCAATGGTCTTGTAGGTCTTGGTATGAGCTGCACTGCTACCAATGGTGTTGGCGATGAGCAAAGCTGCCCTGAGCTGCTCGGGCTTGTCGCTGCCAAAGGGAGCATTTTGTAGCCACATCATACCCATGAAATAACGCTTGAGAGCATTGCTGCGAGTGTAATGACCACGCGGACGGTAGATGTCGTAGCCAAACTTCACATCCTTATAATCCAAGAATTTGGAGTAGTCGTTCTGAGCCGCCTTCACATGCTTGATTTCCTGCTGTGCCATAGTCGCATACTTGGCAGGCAGAGGCATCAACTTCTTACCCGACAGCAGCGAGTGAGCGATTGCAAAATAGGTTGCACTGCGTTGAGCCGCGTCACGCATGTTGCCTTTAGATGTCTTTGCCTTTGCCATCATCTCGGTGTAGAGCGCCTTGGTGTAGTCGGTCATCACCTTGAGCATCTTACCCTCCTCCATCTTGCGCAGCATGAAGTCGAAATACATGTGATAGACTTGCAAGTAGAGGTCGGTAGTGACGAAGCTTGGGAAAGCATGATAGTCGTTGTTCTCATAGATGTGGAACAGCTGATCCTGCTTCTCGGGTACAATTGCAAAACCGTTGCGAGTGAGAGCATCGCGCAGAGGTTTGGGCATATCAAGCATCTGCATGGGGTTAGCAAGATTGTCGATGTTTGGTCCCATTTTGGGGTGACTCTTGGTGCCCAGCATCATCAAGTTGTTCTCCTTGAGTTGCTTTTCGGCCTCATTGAGACGATTGAGAAACTCCTGCTCCTGTGGAGTAAATGAGATTTTAGGAGCCACGGTCTGCACAACGGTATTGGCCTCATCGCTCCACACATACTCATTGTTTTTTACCGCAAGCTCACGGTACCAAGAAGTCTGGTCGAACAATCCTCTCAGTTCCGCTTCCATAATGCACTTGCCCTGACGAGCCTCGAGCGCAGTTTTCAGAATTCTAATCTCATAAAGACTGAGCTGCGAGACATCCATGTTAAGGTCGATGTTCTTGTTGAGCTGCTCAACATCGATACCAGCCTTGCCGGGCACAATAATTCTCGGGGTGTCATCGGCCATAGAATTGCCAAAAATCGACACCATCAACACTAAAACTAAAAATAACTTTTTCATCTTTTTAAAAGATTAATGAATATATAAAAACTGATAACAATCATGAACCGTTTTGCATGTGGCGACGTGAGCATCGAAACCTAATCCAAAACCATGCCAACTATAGTCGGAAACCTCGAACGAGCCTCGTGAGTTTTTCTCAATTGCCCTCACTTTACCATCATCGGTAACCGTGAAGTCGACGAGTTCGCCTCCCAGCCTGCTTCCAAGCCAAAGCGGCCTGATGTCGCCCCGAAAATTCTTGAACACGAAGACCCTGCGGCTTGGCGCCTTGAAATATCTCGAGCCCTTGAAGACACCTACAACCGCATCGACCGAACCGTCTCCGTTTATATCGGTTGTAGCAAATCGATAGACCGGGTAATTTAGTTGCCACGTTGAAGCCACCTTGCCGTCGATAGTGAGCGTCAGGTTCCATAGCGAGTCGTTAACCTGAACAATATCAAACTGCTGAGCCGAAGCCGTGAAACCAGAAAAAAAGAAGGCAATCGCTAAAACAGCACCTGTAAAACCAGTGCTCAACAGAGATTGCCTAATATTTCCAGACACCTTGTGCATGACTAGGAAGGCTAAATGGTAACGTGCACAAACTAAATCTCGCTCTTAATCGATGATGAGCATAGCATCGCCGTAGCAACCGAAGCGGTATTTCTCTTCGATAGCCACCTTGTAGGCCTGCATAACTGTCTCATATCCACCAAAAGCACAAGTGATCATAAGCATCACCGAGAAAGGAAGGTGGAAATTAGTGAGCAGACCCTCGGCAGTAGTGAAGTCATAAGGCGGGAAGATGAACTTGTTGGTCCATCCATCGAAGGGCTTGATGTAGCCATTCATGCTCACCGAACTCTCCATAGCGCGAAGCGTTGAAACACCAATGGCGCAAACCTTGTGCCCCTTTTCGCGACGTGCATTGATGCGTTCGGTAACATCCTCGGGAATGAACATCTGCTCGCTATCCATGCGGTGCTTGGTGAGATCTTCAACGTCGATATTACGGAAGCTACCAAGTCCAAGATGCACAGTGATGTACTCATCGTAGATACCCTTTATCTCCATGCGCTTGAGGAGTTCGCGGCTGAAGTGCATGCTAGCCGCAGGAGCTACCACAGCACCCTCCTTGCGTGCGAAGATGGTCTGGTAACGTTCCTCATCCTCGGGTTCTACCTCACGTTTGATGTAATAAGGCAATGGTGTGTGTCCCAAGGCATAAAGATTCTGCTTGAACTCATCGTGATCGCCATCATAGAGAAAACGCAGTGTGCGTCCTCTCGATGTAGTGTTGTCGATTACCTCGGCCACCATACCCTCGTCGAGTCCGAAATATAGCTTGTTTCCAATGCGAATCTTGCGTGCCGGCTCAACGAGCACATCCCACAACTTATTCTCTTGGTTAAGTTCCCTAAGCAGGAAAACCTCGATTTTGGCACCCGTCTTCTCCTTGTTACCATTAAGCTTAGCCGGGAATACCTGCGTGTCGTTAAAGACGAACGAGTCCTGATCGTCGAAGTAGTGGATGATGTCGTTGACGATGCGATGCTCAATTTCTCCAGTCTTTCGGTGGAGAACCATCATGCGAGCCTCGTCGCGGTTTGGTGCTGGATGCAGAGCGATGAGTTCGCTGGGCATGCCATTGTCAAATTCAGAAAGTTTCATGTTACGATTGTATAATGTTACTATTAGACTATCAAATAGATGAAAAGTTACAAGGAAATTGTAAATAAATCGGCATTTTTTTATAATTGTGACTGCCGTGGCTTGCGAGCCCGCTTCTGGGCCTCACGCTCGGCCTTGCGAGCGCGTGCCATAGCACGGTTATGCTCACGTTCTAGCTCTAAGCGTTCCTGCTCAGCGCGATCGGGTGAAACCATCTCCTCGGTATCAAGAAGCTCGAGTAAACCATCGACGCTCATGCACTGATTGACACCGATGTCGCCGATGCGTGTACGCCTTAGCGCCGTGAGATGAGCTCCGCTACCTAGCGCCTCACCGATGTCGCGTGCAAGAGCACGAATGTAAGTTCCCTTGCTACACACAACCCTGATGACGAGTGTTGGTTCTTGAGGCAGTCCACACTCAAGCAACTCAATCTCATCGATAACTAAAGTCTTAGCCCGAATCTCCACCTCGCGTCCCTTGCGGGCAAGCTTGTAGGCCGGTTTACCATCAATTTTGCACGCCGAGAAAGCCGGTGGCACCTGCTCGATGGTGCCTGTGAATTGCTCTTTAAGAGTTTTCTCTATAAGTTCTCGAGTGATGTGCTGCCAGGGATAGGTGGCATCAACTTGCGTCTCAAGATCGAAAGAAGGGGTTGTCTCACCGAGCTTCAAATGGGCGACATACTCCTTGACACCTGCCTGAAGTTCCTCGATGCGCTTGGTGGCACGGCCAGTGCATACGGTCAACACACCGGTTGCAAGAGGGTCGAGAGTGCCGGCATGGCCCACGCGCAGACTCTTAATATCAAGCCTGCGGCGCAATCGTGCACGCACCTTCTTTACAACCTCAAAGGATGTCCATTTTAGAGGTTTGTCGATGTAGAATATTTCGCCTTCTATTGGATTGAGCATGTTTTTCTCAGACAATTAATGACAAAAAATAGTTGTCTTCTTATTAAGGACAATTGATTCGATTGACTCACTTGACTCACCTGACTCACCTGACTCACCTGACTCACTGGAATCAGCGGAATCACTGGAATCAGTGGAATCACTGGAATCACTGGAATCACTGGAATCAGTGGAATCAGTGGAATCACTAATCTACCATTTGGAGCGAATGCCCGGTGAAGAGTAATGCCAGGATAATGCCTCCAACGATGATGCGATACCATCCAAAGGCTTTGAATCCATATTTGGTCAAGAATGAGATGAAGAACTTGATTGCCAGTATGGCAACAATAAATGCGACAACACATCCAATGAGCAACACTCCAATGTTGCTAGAAAGAGCCGCACGGTATTCCTCGTCGAGAAGCATTTTCAACAACTCATAGCCAGTGGCAGCTGCCATAGTGGGCACTGCAAGGAAGAACGAGAACTCGGCAGCTGTTTTGCGAGTAAGTCCCTGTTGCATACCGCCGGCAATGGTGGCAAACGAGCGAGAGGTGCCTGGAATCATCGAGATGCATTGATACAGACCAATGGTGAAGGCACGGCGCTCGGTGAGCGGTTTGTCCTCCTTACGTTCGAACCACTTATCGACAAACAGTAGAAGCACGCCGACAGCGACGAGCATAAATGCCACGACCCACACGTTGCCCATTAGGCTCTCGATAAAGTCGCCTAGAGCAAGACCAATTACCGCTGCAGGAATGAATGCCACGAGCAGCTTCCAGTAGAAATCGTATTTTTGCAGGAATGCTTTCATTCCCGTTGCTCCAGGCTCGGCTTTTTTGAGCACAAAGAAACGACGCCAATAGAGGCAAACAACCGAGAGAATGGCACCAAATTGAATGATAACGGTGAAAGCGTTGACAAACTTATCGGTAATGTCAACACCAAGCATATTCTCGGTAATAATCATGTGTCCTGTCGAAGAAACAGGTAGGAACTCGGTAAGTCCCTCAACAATTGCAATAATTATTGATTGTAACCAATCCATTTAACTAATTCATGATGCATAATGCATGATGCACAATTAAGCTGCGCACACTTTATGCACAATGCAGTTAATTACTTAATATTTAAATTTATTGTTCCTTTTTGTCGCTCTTGCCACGGTAGAGGATGGCTGGCACCATTAGGATGAAGCCAAGGAATGTGATGAACGGTGCCACCACAGTGCGTGTGGAATTGAACACGTCATCGTTGAAAGTTGGTCCCTCGTTGGAGCTACCGCTCATAAGGAAAAATCCCACAGCAATGAGCAAGATGCACACGGCAATCATTATATAATTCATCTTTCCTAAAGGCATTTTTTCTTCCATGCCTTTGGGCTGTTCAGCTTTAGGCAGTTGATTTTTCTTTTTCTCCATAGATTATTATTAGTTATTATATATTTTCGATGCAAAAATACTATATCGGGGAGCGTTTGTCAATAGTTTTTTAAGTTTTTTTGCTAAAAAGATATTTGAAAACAACTAATCATGAATATGGTCTTTGGCAAGACTACGGCACAGGTCGTGGGACATCACGAGGAAATCCAGGTGACATCGGCAGATTAAAGAAACGCCAACGGCGCAAGTGGTTTAGCACCAAGTATTATGCCTCAGTTATGAGAACCAAAGAGTTTATGGAGGAGAACCTGGGGTGGCAGTTTGCAGGAATTTTGAGTGATTTTGCACGACGATGTAATAAAAAAGGCTGACCGAAACCAGCCTTTAATTCAAATGTCGTCGAATGCATTGCTTTCTAATTCGGATTTTGCGACTTTCATATTTATGTCATCCTCATAGTTCACTTTAACACATAATTTATCACATATTTCAATGTAGATATGACCTCCTTCAGTTGAATAAAACGAACAGAAATTGCATTTTTCGCGTTTCACTGCAATCATTTCATATCCATCACCATCATCATAAGGACTTGAAAAGAACTCGTATTCATCAGTCAATAAATACTTATTGCGGTACAAATTCTTTTTAGCAAAATAATCCTTTCTTAAATCTTTCCAATTGTCCTTATCAGGGAAATATACAATAACTTTACACACAGTATTTGTCCTTGGCGATGCTAATACGCTAATTTCTACAATTTCATTGGCAAATTTACCGTACAGCTTATAAGAACTTTCAAACTGGCTAATTTGGGTAAATCCTTTTTCTTTTAATTGCTTTAAGAAAATTTCTGATGTGCCATTAATAGGTATCCCCATAAATGAGATATGCTCTTGTGCTTTACAGAACAAGCAAATTAAAAGAGATAATGCTAACAAATATTGCTTCATAATAAAAGTGGTCAAGGGGAATGAAGTCCCACCTTGACCATATATTTGATTAATTATTCTTCCATTCTCAGTAATTCGGGATGGTCATAAGTATAATATACTTTGAATACAAATGTATATTCATTAACAACATCCTTTACTTGAATAGGAAGCATTAAACGAATTTCTCCTGCTTCTTTGCCTTTATAAGTGAGAGGAAGCATTGAATGTTTTTTCCATCCATTACCATATGTATGATAACCAATAGTATACCCCTCATCATAATAAACATTTGCTGTTGGTGTGGCAACATCATCGATTTTTGCACCTTTGATTATTGTCGTTGCAGGTTGGTCTGACTCTCTCTCTGAAAATTTTGTGCCAACATGCATAATCTTTGATGTTTTGCCATCAAGACCAACAAATGCAGCTTCATTCCATATTACTTTTATTGATGTTGATGACATATTCTTCAATTCGTAATTAAATTGTTCGTTATCACCGAAAATAATGATACTTATTATATCATCGCTAAAAGAATATTTCTCAACGCTCGCATCTTGAATGGTTTTTACTTCACTATAGCGTTCGCCACTATCTTCAGGCTTTTCTACTTTAATAAGAGCCATTTTATAAGAACCTTTTAAAGCATCTTCAAATGGAGCACTATACTTAGATGAATTTTCAATATCCTTTACTTCACCCGTTCTATTGTTTTTTACTTTCAGTCGAACTACACCAATACCACCATCTCTTTCATCTGGTTTCCCAATATATGCATCAAGAATTTCGTATTGGTCTTTGACAACCTTATGAGATATATTCTGTCCGATATTGTTTGATTTGAAATCATTAAATGGTTGAGCCAATACAACTGGCATCCATCCAATAAGAGGCCATTTCTTAATATCACCCCAAAAACCGACCTTAAGAGACACTTCTTCATAACCCTTAAATTTAATCTTCTTTTTACCACCATCTTGAACGGCTTCAATAGTGATTTCTTTGTTGGGTTTGTCGTTTAAAACAACATCCTTGACTGTAACTTTGGTGATTTTATATAATACATCAAAGTTTTCGTCTTTCGGTTTAAAACCAGATTTTTCCCAAGTTTCAAGAGATCCATACGCAGGGCGTACATAAAACGTCTGACCAACATATTGTTGGTAGCCATCGGCTGTTGTTTGTTGCTTGAAGCCATAATTCCCATTTGTATCAAGTGCAAATGATGTAATGGCAATAAACAACGAAACCATCAAAAATAGGATTTTCTTCATTGCTATTGATGTTATTATGTTAATAATGTTATAGTTACAAACATAAAGGCACAAAAAAAGCGCAGACCTTAAACCATATTCATCTCAGGCTCTGCACTGCCCTCTATACTCTATGGTGAAGCCTACGCCATATAGCGTCGCTCCAATGAGTATAGAATGGCTCTTTTTCTTCGAGGTGCAGATTCGAGATGAAATTGAGCAATATGTCTGTTTCATTTGAAACCAACTGCAAAGATACTAAAAATCTTATTTTCTGGGCAAAGTTTATTCACTTATTCATCAATAAATTTTGTATTTGCTTAATATGCGCCAAATATATGCTTTAAAACATATATTTTTACGCGAAAATCTCACCTTTTCATGTCTTTTGGCGTACCGTCTAATCATAGTTACTTTGCGGTGAATTAATCACCGCTTCAATGGGCTGCGCCTCGGCAATATTAATGCAAGCATTATGCTGCTCTCGGCTGGCAGCATTGTTGCGGAAAACCTAACCTTTTTTATTATGATTGGCACAACACAACTGCCCTAATTAATCTCCGCTATTAGAGTATAGACTGAGAAGGAGTCTATCTCGCCCGAGATGGTGGGGGCACTCCTTCAGAACATAACAGACTTGCTCGCCAATTACGACCAATGTGATTAATTATCAATTACGTTAACGACCTGATTTTATATAGCCTTTGCCTTTGCACTTGCGGCAAGTGGCAAGGTCTATATCTACCTTTGCTATGTTTTCGTTTTTTGTACCGCCACATGTGGGGCATAACGTGACTGGACGCAGATACCGCTGAGAAACCCAACCTTCTCTTTCGTCACCGCCCCATTCCAATGGACCACTAACTAAGCAAAATCCATTATTCTTCTGTCCACAATCCAGTAGTACATCGCCTTTTGACAACTGGCGCTTGTGACCAAGTTCCTCGTCCATGACGGGGTAATTAACACCAGCTCCAGTGCGGATATTCACGTGATTGCCTGTACACACGTAGCCTTTCTGCTGTGCATTGGAAGTCATTACTGCCAATAAAGCAACAAATAAGAATGTCAATTTTTTCATAATTGAGTAAGTTTTATAGTTGGTAGATGGTGCAAAGATAGGCAATTTTTGTCTTTTGTCACAACATTCAATCATAATAAATTTGTCACACGTAAAATGTGGCTTCAATGGGCTGCGGCCACCTTCATTTGACTTTCTTAGAATGCCCTTAGCAATGAGGTCGTTTATATCATTAAGTGCTCTTCGGTTGGGAAAAAGCAAATTATTCGGCGAAAATTTTCGATGAATACGCATTAAAGAATAAATCCTAATGACCGATTCGGGATAAAAAAGGCAAACCGCGTTACACGATTTGCCCCATATTAGTTGAACTATTGTTAGTGTTAGAATTTGTAGTCAACACCTACGCCAAACACTTTGTTGGTGCGGCTGTAAACGTCGCTACCAGTGATAGCTGGCGAAATACCATTGTAGCCACCAGCCTCGGCAGGCATTTCTTTCTTGTAGTCGCTATAGGTAGTCCAGAAGTAGCCAACGTTGAGCTTCACGTTTTTTGAAACGTTGATTGCTCCACCCAGACCAATTGAGTAGCTGTCGCACGAGAACGAGGTGTTGCTCTGATACTTGTCGCTCAGACCATAGTCGGTGCGCTGTGCACCAGCACTAACAGTGAAAGTCTTGTTGATGTCCCACTCCACACCTGCAAGGATCTCGTGTGTACCATGCTTCAACTCTTTGTTCTTCTTGGCTGCCATGTCGGCATGCTTGTCGTCGTAGTAGTGATACTCGACAGTACCGCGCAGTTTGTTAGGAATGAACTCATAACCCACAGCAGCATAGAGCACGCTAGGCATATCGCTAGGAGTGTTCACACCGTGCTTGTAATCTTTCATCTGTTCCTCAAAACCTTTAGCCTCAAGGACCTTAGTGTCGTTCTCAATGTTAAGATTAGTTTTGAATTCATATTTTGCCGCAAGTGTCAAACCACGCCATTTGTAATTAATACCGACTATAGGAGTGAGTCCCCAACCAGTCTGTGAACAGTCAATAGCAATGTGAACCAAGCCGTTTTCCTCAGTTTTTGGCAACAATTCTGGTGCAAATGCTGGATAAGAAATAGCAAGCTGCTGAAATTTATTGGAAAGTATATCACCTGCTGTGGCATTAACATGTCCAGTATAGTTTCCGTTAAAATAATTAACGCGGAATCCGGCGTATCCCGAAAAATGCTCGTTAAACTTATAAGAAAATCCAAGCTGTCCGCCAAAGATGTATTGTCTACCCTTCATGTATCCGTCAATGTAATATTGATCAGGAGTAATAGGGCCGCCTAACACTGCTGCAAGTGATGGATAACCCTCGGCTAAAGGTTGCAATGATCTACTATAGGTTCCAGCCATCACAGCTGCGTCGAATAGAGGCAGGCCGTCGTCGAAAGTACACTTACCTCCACCACCTACTACACCAAAAAATCCTGAGATAGCCCATTTGGGAGTCTTATAGGCGGCATAGGCCGAAGGCAGGATGGGTGCTGCCGCATTGCCTTTATATTTCTTATTAAAGGTGTCGTTAGGGAAAAGTCCCATTCCAGCAGGTGTCATCACTGTAGCATCGATGTTACGAGTTTGATAAGCACTCTGGATATTGAGCGAGAGAGTCCATCCGTCGTGGTCCATAAAGGCTATGCCGGCGGGGTTGGTGAAAACAGCGTCAATTTCGTTACTTGCTCCACGCGCCATCATGCGCTGGAAAGCGATGTGCTGATTAGTGTTGTGAAGTAGGCCACCAGCATTGGCTGCTACATTAACTGCCAAAGTAGCAAGAAGTAAGCTAATTTTTTTCTTCATATTACTCTTTTATTTTTATTGTATATTTTTCAAAAACTTTGCAAAATTAGTGAAAAATAATGCTCTAGTGTTCGAAAGTTCAAAAAAAGTGTGATATTTAACCCCTAATGCAACTATATTACTTATTTTAACTTTTTAAGAGAGCTGAAAGGGAGGAAAAGAGAAGCAGGGAACAAAGGAATTAAAAAACGATAATTAAAGTAATAAATAATAAGTAGTCGTGACGTAAAGAGAATTTTTTATTAGGTATTTTGGGGGAGAAAATGAAAAAACACCTATCTTTGTAGGCAAATTAAATAATTACATAACAAAAATAAACTCTTAATAATATGAAGAAATTATTACTTATCCTTTTAGCGATTTTCGCTTGTAATGTAGCTATCTATGCTCAAGTAGATGGCGATGTAAACGGCGATGGAATTGTTACCTCAGCCGATATAACAGTGCTATATAACTTTTTCCTCAATAACGACTCCAGCGAACTGGTGAACGGTGATGTGAGTGGCGACGGATATATTACCAGTGCCGATATCACTTATGTCTACAACATCCTGCTCGGCGTTCCTAACATAGTGAATCCTCCTGCACCAGTGACCGAATACACCGTTAATGGTGTGACATTCAAGATGGTGGAAGTGGAAGGTGGCACTTTCATGATTGGATCTGAACAGATGGTTGGCAATGCCTATCCAGCCCACGAGGTAACGCTTAGCACCTATAGCATTGGTCAAACCGAGGTCACTCAGGAGTTGTGGGTGGCTGTGATGGGTTCAAATCCAAGCTACTTCAATGAATATGGAAATGCCGATGTGCACTCTAATCATGATACATGGGACGCAGGCATCAATCTCCAGCGACCTGTTGATTATATTAATTATGGCGACTGCATGGCATTTTGTGCAAAACTCAACGAGATGACCGGCTTGAATTTCCGCATCCCCACTGAGTCTGAATGGGAGTTTGCCGCACGCGGTGGAAATTTGACTCATGGTTATGAGTATGCCGGCAGCGACAGCGTCAATGATGTTGCTTGGTGGAAAGAGACTATTCCTTCACCCACACTGTGGACTGATGGTTGGGGTACTCAGACTGTGGCAACTAAGGCTCCCAACGAGCTTGGAATCTATGACATGTGTGGCAACGTTGAGGAATGGTGCTATGACTGGTTTGCTCCTTATAGTTCTACCGCAGAGGCACTGACCAACCCTACAGGACCAGCAACAGGAACTCTACGCGTTAGGCGCGGTGGCACTTGTATCACCACCTACGCATATAATTTGAAAGTGTATTATCGCAACCCACAGAACCCTGACGCTCGCGGCAACACCCGTGGCCTGCGTCTAGCTTTGTAGGCACAATAATTCAAAATTTATAACCTTTTAGGAGCCCGCACTGGTCATTTAGCCTGATGCGGGCTCTTATTTTGCAGCTGTGAAACGTATACAACAGGCTCTTTTGCCACATAAAAAATATAATTATATGTTTTTTTGGCACAAAAGTTGTGTAAATTCGGTAAAAAGCATTACTTTTACAACAAAAATAAATTTAATCATTAATTTAATAAATAAGAATTATGGATTTGAACATTGACAACAATCAGCAGCCACAATTGAACAATGGTGGCGTTAACAACAATCAGAATCCCATGAACGCAGCTTTAGGCGGCAATGCCGGCAAGGGATGCTTTGGCCTAGGCAAAATGGGTTGCGCAGGTATCGCTATTCTTGCAGCCCTGGCAATGTGGGTTTACAGTGGCTACAATGGCCTTGTAACTCAAGAAGAGGAAGTTAAGACTGCTTGGTCGCAGGTTGAGAACCAGTATCAGCGCCGTATCGACCTGATCAAGAACGTAGCAGCAAGCGCCAAGAAATATGCCAACACTGAGAAAGAGATACAACTTGGAACTGCCAACGCACGTGCCCACAACAACACAGCAGCCAATGCCGACCAGCAGATGCAGGCTGTAGCCGCAACTGCCGACTCGCTGGCAAATGTTAAGATGGACCCCAACGATGCTGCATCGATGCAGTCGTATGCTGCCGCACAGGACAAGATGCTCGAGCAGGCTCGCCTTGCCATCAACGTTGTGCATGAGGCTTATCCCGAGCTGAAGAGCGACAAACTCTTCGAGAACCTCCAGGTTCAACTTGAAGGCACCGAGAACCGCATCGCTACCGAGCGTAAGAAATTCAATGAGACCGCTCAAGGTTATAACACCAACATCCGCAAGTTCCCAGGCAATATTCTGGCTAAATTCTTCGGCTTCAATGAGCGTCCATACTTCCAGTCGCAAGAAGGCGCTGACAAGGCTCCCGATGTTGACTCAATGCTGAATGACTAATTTAGCTAATGCACAATTCATAATGCATAATGTTATAAACGCTAAATGCATAATGTTTACTGTGCATAGCATATTTTAACAAAATCATAATTATTTCATTAGAGTGTGCAAGGGCGAGGTCACTTGTCCTGCCACTCTAATGTAAAAATAAAAGGCTATGCGACTTGACGATTTTATTAGTATCCCCGACCAAGGTCGAGTGGTGGATGCCATAGGCGAGGCCGAGAAGATGACTTCAGGCGAGATAAGAGTTCATATAACTCCGAAGTGCGGCAATGACGTTATGAAAGATGCTGCCAAGACCTTTGACCGCCTGAAGATGTACAAGACCCGCCATCGCAACGGTGTGCTGATTTATGTGGCATTTGAAAGCCGCAAGTTTGCTATTTTGGGCGATGCCGGCATTAACGCCGTGGTGCCCGAGAACTACTGGGAGCAAGAGAAAGACACGTTGCTCGAGCATCTCAAGGCAAATGACCCCGCCACTGGCCTGTGCAAAGTGATAGCCAGTGTGGGAGAGAAACTGAAAACCTACTTCCCTGGCGAAGAAGATGATGAGAACGAACTTAGCAACGATATATCTTATGAGGACTAAATCGCTTTTGACAGTGGTCATATCAGCCTTGCTGCTAGTTGCTATAGCATCGTGCCGCGACACCAGCAAAAGTGCCGAGCAAAGTGCACAAGTATCGTCGAGTGAGGCAGTGGCCCCGAAGGCTGCTGACGCTTCGCCAGCAACCGACACCTTACCTGAAGCACCATCGTCGCCAGTTCTTGACATGGTGGGTGTGTTAAGTCCCGAAGCCGTGAGGGAGATTACTGAGAAAACTATTGAACTTGACAGCCTCAACCTTGCTCAGGTTGCAGTGGTCATCGTTGACGACTTGAAGGGCATGAAAACTCTTGACTATGCCACAGCGCTTGGCAACAAGTGGGGTGTGGGTCATAAAGAGACCAACGACGGCATCACTATCGTTGTAAAACCCAAGACAGGTGATGCCAAAGGCGAAACAGCCATAGCCACAGGTAAGGGCATGGAGAAGATACTCACCAACGAAGTATGCCAGCTCATCATCGACCAGGAAATGATACCTGAGTTCAAGAAAAACGATTATGGAAAGGCAATCAAAGAGGCTCTTGACAAGATTAAAGAGATTCTTGCATTGCATTCTGAATCGAAATTAGAGATTTCAGATTAGGGAAACAAAAGATATTTTGAACTAAAACTATAATTTAGCAAAACTCATGAGCCGCAACACCATATATAGCACATTGCTCATGCTCTTGATGACGTTGAGCATGAGCGCCGCAGTACCCGAAAAGCCCACGCAGAAGCTTCTGGTGTGGGACTATGCAGGAATTATGGATCCTGCACAGGTGCAACTGCTAGAGGACTCCCTTGAGTATTTCTCTCGCACCACTAGCAACCAAATTGTGGTAATGACAGTGACCAACGACATACTCGATGGCCTGTCATTGGCCGAGTTTGGCCAGGAAGTGGGCCAGAAATGGGGTGTAGGCCACAAGGGTTCGGACAATGGTGTTGTGGTCCTTATCAAACCCAAAACAGGCGATGATGCCATGGGTAAGGGGCGTGCCTTCATCAGCACAGGCTATGGTGCTGAAGGTCCGTTGCCTGACCTGCTGTGCAGTAAAATCGTTGATAATGAAATGATTCCCCATTTCAAGGATAACGACTATGCTGGTGGTGTTTGGGCAGCATTAGATATACTGAAGCCAGCGCTCCAGGGCGATTTCAACACCGAGGAATATGTGGGCGACGATGCTGCCGATGCAGTACTTTCAATCATAGTTTTGATTATGATAGTATGCTTTGTCTTCGTTGTCATGAAAAGCAACAATAACGGTGGTAACGGCAATAACACCCGTACCTACACAGGCGGCCCCGTAATCTTCCCTGGCACCTTTGGCAGTGGTCGCGGTTCAAGCAGCTGGGGCGGAGGTGGCTTCGGCGGCGGTGGCGGCTGGGGTGGCTTCGGTGGTGGCTCATTTGGTGGCGGCGGTGGCGGCGGCAGCTGGTAAGTCGTTCAAGTGGTAAGTTTTAAAGTAAATTGAGATTATGAAGTTTAAACTAGTATTGATTGCCATAGCATTGATGGCATGTAGTGTGATTCAAGCCCAAGTGCCCGACCGTCCTGCTAACGCTGCGCCAGTGGTAGACTTGGCAGGAATCATCAACAATGACTCGCTTGTTAATGCCCTTAATGCACAGCTCGACACGTTGTCGAAACAAACCCAAAACCAGATTGTGGTGGTAACGGTTGATGACTTAGGTGGACTTGATGGTAAAGAATTTGCAACACAATTAGGCAACAAATGGGGAATTGGAGGCAAGCAACTCAGCAATGGTTTTGTAATGATCGTAAAGCCTCGAAACGACAAGGGCGCAGGTGAGATAGGTTTTGCCACAGGCTATGGACTGGAAGGCGCACTGCCCGACGTGTTCTGCCGTCGCCTTCAAGATGATTATATGGTGCCTTATTTCAAGGATGGTGACTACGCCGGCGGCATAAAGGCAGCTATCGATGAGATAGTGCCAGTGGTGCTCGATGACTACAGTAAAAGTCAGTCGCAGGCGCTTGCTAGCGAAGGGAGTAAAAAGAAAGGTGGCACAGGCAACGTATGGCTGATTATTGCAGGCATAATAGGCGCTGTTTCACTATTTAAAATCATGCGCCGTCGCAGCAAGGGCGCTGTAGGAGTCCAATCGCCACAAGCGTCGCCACTGGCTGTAGAAGAGAAACCTAAAACCGAAGAACCCGAAAAAACCGAAGAACCCGAACCCGATGACTCGGACGACGAAGCCGAGGAAGAGTCAAAACCCACCGAAGAAGAGGAGAAACCTTATAAATATGATTACGGAGGCGGTGAGTTTGGCGGTGGTGGAGCCAGCACTAAATTTTAATTGTGTGGCGCCTAATTTGAGATAAAAAACAATCACAATTGATTATGAGTGACATCTTTAATAAAATAGGTGAAGCGATTATTGCTATTGCCGATGCATTGTGTGAGTATCCTGAGTTTATACTGCTAATTGGTGGTGGATTATTTTTGTTTATCTATTCAGGTGCTATCTCCATTAGACGACTGCCGCAAGCCATTGGCGTGCTTAGGCAAAAACAAGCAGCCGACAGTGGTAAGCAAACAGGACAAATCAGCTCATTTCAAGCTTTGATGAGTGCTATTGCCGCTACTGTGGGCATGGGAAACATTGCAGGCGTGGCAGTGGCACTAACAGTGGGTAACGGCAATCCTGGCGTGATTTTTTGGATGTGGGTGAGCGCCCTTGTGGGAATGACTACCAAGTTCTTTGAGGGAACACTTGCCATCATGTATAAAGGAAAAGACAGCGCCGGCGAGGTGCAAGGCGGTCCCATGTATATAATCACTAAGGGCCTCGGCGAGAAATGGAAACCGCTGGCCAAGGCATTTGCCATCTTTGGCCTAGTGGGCACATTGTGTGTGTGGCAAGCCAACCAGCTTGTGGAGTCGGTAACCACAGTATTCACTACCCCCATGGGCATCGAGAACACTTGGGTGTTGCGATTTATCATGGGAGTCATCATGGTAGTGATTGTTGCTGCAGTGATATTGAGAGGTATCAAGAGCATTGCCGCCATAGCTTCAAAGATGGTACCATTGATGGTGGCACTTTATCTTATCATGGTGCTTGTGATTATGGCAATTAATTATCAGGCTATTCCTGGCGTGTTTGGGTCCATTTTTAAGGGAGCATTCACCTTTGAGGCTGGATTAGGCGGATTTGCCTATGTGGCCCTTATTGGAGCGCGCCGAGCCGCCTATGTGAACGAGGCTGGTGTGGGTACAGCCTCGATGATGCACGGTGCCAGCAAAAACACCGAACCCGTTCGCGAGGGATTGATTGCGATGCTAGGCCCCGCCATCGACTCTGGCTTGATATGCACACTTACTGCAATTCCCATTATCATTGCTGGTAATTATGTGGGAGTGAACGAGCCTAAAGGCCTTGCAATTGCGCTAGGTGCATGGGGACAGTTACTGCCCAACATCGGTCACTATTTACTCATGATCATCGTATTCTTCTTTGCCTTCTCGACAATGTTCACCTATAGCTATTATGGGCTGAAGTGTACTAATTTCCTTTTTGGCGCCCATAACGCTAAGTACTACAACTACTATTACCTTGCGATGATTGTTGTGGCTGCCGTAGTGCCACTTAAAGTTGTGGTGGGATTCATGGATATCGCGTTCTTCCTGATGGCTTGCTGCACGATGACAGCACTGTTGCTGCTATCACCCAAAGTTAAGCGAGCTGCCAAGGAGTATTTCTCAAAGAAGAAATAACTAGTGTTTCGCAATGCTAAAACGATAGAATAGTAAAAAAAGTGGCATTTTTTGTAAAAAAATGTCATTTTTTTCTTGTTTTTCCAAAACAAAAACATTATATTTGCAACGATTTTAATTGATTTAATATCAATGAAGGAAAAAACACATAAAGTAAATTTTCTCATACTCTAAAATCCTGCGGGAGCGACTTTGTGAAAAATCGCTCTCGCACTTTTTTTGATAAAAATGATTATGCATGGTGGTATTATTGTGAAAAGTTTCATAACTTTGTGGCTGAATAGTAGGGCTTGTCGCAACAAGTCCAACTCTCATTATTGATAAAGCGCACATATTCAGTAATAAAGTGATGACACAAGATAAAGAAAATATAGAGAACACCCCACAAGCTAGACAAGGACGAGGAGCCCGACGAATTGCCGCAGTGCTGGCACTACTGCTGATTGCCAGCCTTGCTGGTGCCTATTTCCTATTTAAAGACTCCGACTCGGCCAAAGCTGGCTTGAAGAACGCCAACTCTCAAATCCAGGAACTGCAGCAACAAAATGCCCAGCTCAAAATAGATCTCGACACCACAAAACTCAACCTGCGTCGAGAACAAGAGTTAAGAAAGCGTGCCGACATGGAGAATGACACCCTCAGGAGCATGTTCCCACTATTTGTTACCGAAATGGAAGTTGGCAATGCCGACAGCAACGGCAAGATAATAGGCGGTTATAACAAAGACATAAGCGCTTCTAGTTCCATGTATCTGATGCCCCGAATCACATATATTGGCCTCAAACCAGGCGCTAAGGTGGAACTTATGGTTCGCCTCTACGACCACGAGGGCAAACTGGTGACAGGCAACTCATCGCCTGCTGGTTACTCCTATTCCTACAAGATTGACCCAGTGGGCGTGAACGAAAACACCGTTTCGCTTAGTGGTTGGGGCGGTGGCGACAGAGGTCACTTTGAGCCAGGAACCTACCGCTATGAGGTTTGGCTTGGGGACATGTGCCTGAAACAGAAAGTCTTTAAATTAAGATAATCAACAACCACTCTCCTACCCCTAAATCTCATCGCCACCACTCGCTGGCCCGCGATGAGATTTTCTCAACCCACTGCAGCATCAACAATGAAGAAACTAGCGCTGTTACTCATATTATCGCTCACGCTCATTCCTGCACAAGGTACCGATTGGACCCGCCTGTTGCAGGGAGCCCTCAAGGCAGGCACAGCCATGAGCATCACCGATGAGGACCTTGCTGATGCAGTCAAGAGCGAAGTCAAAGCCATGGATGCAAAGAACACCGTGTGCGGAGAATCTAGCCCATATACCAAGCGCTTAAAACGCCTAACTAAAGGCATGACCAACGCTAACGGCATAAAACTAAATTTCAAGGTTTACAAGACTCGCGACATCAATGCCTTTGCATGCCCCGACGGCAGTGTTCGTGTGTTCAGCGCACTAATGGATATACTTGATGACAATGAGTTGCTTGGCGTGATAGGGCACGAGATAGGCCACGTGGCGCTCAGGCACTCGAAGAAAGCCTGGCGCAGTGCCTTGCTGCGCAGTGCAGCCAGCGACGTGATTGGTTCAAGGAGCGAGACTTGGGCCGCTTTAAGCGACTCCTACGTGGGTGCCATCAGCAGCGTAGCATTAAGCGCCAAGCATTCACGCACCCACGAGACCGAAGCCGATGACTATGGCTACGACTTTCTTAAGAAGAACGGCCGCAACCCCTGGGCAATGGGTTTAGCGTTCAAGAAAATGAAACAACTATCGGAGGGCAAGAATAAATCACGCTATGACAAGTGGCTCCAAGCATTTTCGTCGCATCCCGACTTTGACAAACGCATAGAGCGCATGCGACAGCGAGCCAAGAAAGATGGTTATGGGGTTAAGGATTAAGTAATAAATAATAAGTGAAGATATTATGAAGAGATATTGCATTTTTTTAGGGATTGCGTTGGCAATGATTGTGGCTGCATGCTCAAGCAACAGCAGTGAGAGCCGCCTGCGCGAAACGATAGAACTGAGCAACAAAGATTGCCCAGCAAGTATTGACCATGTGACAGTGCTCAAGGAGATAAAACTTGACGAAAAATGGGTGACCTATGTATGCGAGATAGACGAAACCACGTTGCCCATCGACAGCATGCTGTCGCAACGCGCCATCTACAACCAGAACATCCAGAACATGATCAAGACTCAACTCACCAGCCCACAAAGCACTAATGCCCCGTTCTTGCAACTCGTGATGGAAGCAGGAAGGGGATTACGCCACCATTATGTGGGAAACCGCAGCAGCAAATCGATGGATGTTGACATCAGCAACGAGCAACTGCAACAATTGTCGGTTCCATTGAACAGTCGGTAGATCCATCTACACCCCCCTACAGAACCAGGTAGGACTCATCCCAAAAATTCGTGAAAAAACAACGATTTAAGGGGACAAAAGTGAAAAAATGTTAAGCCAGAGCAAAGATTACTACTTAAAAATTGTAGTATTGCTCAAAATGTATATCTTTGCACCGTGTTTTTCATGGTATTAGATTTAAGGTTAATTAAGATTGGTTGTCGTGAGACAATCAATTTTTTTGTACCCATACCTAACCCAAGACTCGGTCAAGTCAAACAAAACAACAAATAACGACAAAGAATATAAAGAAGTGGTTTTCATGTATTGATTCCACACGTAATTGAGTATAAATAATGTGTTTTTTTCTTGTTAGTAAAGGAAAAAGCAGTAATTTTGTGGACTGATTGACTAATTACCCTTAATACATTGAACTATGGCAATGACAAAGAAAGAAAAGAAAGAAGCCGACCTGAAATTCCTAAAACTGCTATCGCACAATTTTCCCGATGTAGCAACAGCGAGCACCGAGATTATCAACCTCTCGGCTATCCTGAATTTGCCAAAAGGCACCGAACACTTCCTTGCCGACCTCCACGGAGAATTCAAGGCGTTCCAACATGTACTTCGCAATGCCTCGGGTACTATCAAGCGTAAGGTTGGTGAGATTTTCAACGACACTCTCAGCAATCGCGACAAGAAGGACCTGTGCACTCTCATCTACTACCCCGAGCGCAAGCTTGAGCTAGTAAAAAACAGCATGGATGAACGCAGCGACCTCGACGATTGGTATTTCGTTACCATAAACAGACTGGTAAAAGTGTGCCGCGATGTTTCATCTAAATACACCCGTTCTAAGGTCAACAAGGCTCTCCCCACAAGCTTCTCCTATATTATACAAGAGTTGCTTCATGAGAATGCCACCGACCGCAACAAGCAGGCCTATGTCGACGTGGTAGTTCACACAATCATTACCACCGGCCGTGCCGATAATTTCATCATAACAATTTGCTACCTTATCCAACAACTCACCATCGACAAGTTGCACATTCTGGGCGATGTATTTGACCGTGGTCCCAGTCCCGACAAGATTATGGATGTGCTGTGCACCTTCCACAACTTCGACATTCAGTGGGGTAACCACGACATCTTGTGGATGGGAGCAGCCAGCGGTAACGACAGCTGCATCGCCAATGTAATCCGCATCGCTATGCGCTACGGTAACCAGGCTGTGCTCGAAGATGGATATGGAATCAACATGCTTCCTCTTGCAACTTTCGCTATGGATGTTTACGGCAACGACCCATGCGAGAAGTTCATTCCCAAGGGTGAAGCCAAGAACAACAAGCTTGCACCACTTATCGCCAAGATGCACAAGGCCATCAGCATCATCCAATTCAAACTTGAGGCACAAATCATCAACAGGAGACCTGAGTTTGAGATGGCCGACCGCTTGCTACTCGACAAGATTGACCACGAGCGCAAAGTCATTACTATCGACGGTGTGGAATATGAGATGACCGATACCAACTTCCCTACCATTGACCCCAAAGATCCTTATCGCCTCACTCCTGAGGAAGAGGAGATTGTGGAGAAACTTCACAACTCATTCACCGGCAGTGGTCGCTTGCGCACTCACATGCGCTGCCTCTTCCGCTACGGATGTGTCTACAAGGTGATTAACGGCAACCTACTCTATCATGCCTCAATACCTCTCAACGAGGATGGATCTCTCAAGGATGTTGAAATTCAAGGAGAGAAATATCACGGACGAGATCTGCTCAAGAAGGTAGGAGCATTGATTCGCGACGCCTATTTTGGCTGCGAGGATCAAGAGAACTACAAGTTTGCTCACGACTACGTGTGGTACCTGTGGTGCGGCAAAGATTCTCCCGCATTCGACAAGGACAAGATGGCAACCTTTGAGCGTTACTTTATCGCCGACAAGGCCACTCACAAAGAAATTAAGGGTCACTACTACACCTTGCGTGACAATGGTGATGTTGTAGACTCTATTCTCGACGAGTTTGAGGTAAAAGGCCAGTTCCGCCACATTATCAACGGACATGTGCCTGTAAAGACTATCAAGGGCGAGAACCCAGTGAAAGCAGGCGGCAAACTCATGGTGATAGATGGTGGATTCTCAAAGGCCTATCAGCCCGAGACCGGTATTGCCGGCTACACCCTCGTTTACCACAGCCGTGGCTTCCAACTTGTTCAACATGAGCCATTCACATCAATCACAAAGGCTGTCGAGGAGGGTCAGGATATCAAATCGACCTATGAAATGGTGGAGATGACCAATCATCGCATGATGGTGAAAGACACCGACATAGGTGAGGAACTCGAGGACCAGATCAACGACCTGAAACGCCTGCTAGAGGCTTACCGCAATGGTGACATCAGCGAGCGTTCGCGCCAACCAATCACCAATAAGACTTAAATGGTGTGGTTGGTGGCTAGATTGCCAGTTTATTCAACAAAGCAACTAAATATGAAAATTTATTTTGCGGGATCGATTAGGGGCGGCAGAGTTGACGCCGCCCTTTATCGTCGCATGATTGACCACATGAAAACACAGGGTCATACGGTGCTCACTGAGCATGTGGGAAGTAGCAAACTGTGCCTTGAGGAACAAGGACGCGACAAAGATGCCAGCATCTACGAGCAAGACACCGCCTGGCTGCGTGAGAGCGACATGGTGATAGCTGAGTGCACATGTGCTTCGCTGGGGGTGGGCTATGAGCTTGCCTATGCTGAACGGTTTGACATTCCTGTACACATTTTCTACAACCGCAACAAGTGTCAACTCTCGGCTATGCTCACAGGCAACAGTTACTTCAATATTCATCCTTATAGCAGTGATGAAGAAATCTTTGAAACCCTAAACATCTTATTGAATTCATGAACAGAACGTTAATAATCCTGCTGCTCGTCATGGTAGTGGCTGTAGCAGCATGGGCCTATAAAACCGTTAAAAACGATGGTTTTGAAACCGTCGATGTCGATACATTCGAGCGAATGATTGCTGCCCCCGACAGCATACAGTTGCTTGACGTAAGGACCGAAGATGAATACGAAGAAGGGCATCTGCCAGGAGCCACACTCATCAACATGCAAGACCCCACATTCCTTAGCCAAGTTGACAATCAGCTCGTCAAGGAAAAACCAATAGCCGTGTATTGCCGCAGCGGCCGACGCAGCGCCAATGCTGCCGCTAAACTCGTAAAGGCTGGATACAAGGTCATTAATCTTGACGGAGGAATTATTGCCTGGCAACAGCAAGGCAAACTAATTTTTCCAAATCGAGATAATTGATAGCCCTTAATAATTGAACTTACCTGCTCGAACAAGAGTACTGCTCACTTGCCAGGTTTGGCACTGAGAGGGCAACAGCGGAGAGTTGCCCATTGTCTCATCGGGTGTAATGGCTGCCGATTTCACATCGTAGCGCAAGATACTGTGCCCTAATCCTTTCCACTTAAAATCGTTAAGCCCCATTACATCGAGAATTGTGGGGTAAACATCGATTTGCCCAATAGGACCCTTCACGCTCTTGCCCCCACGGGCATTGAGCACGAATAGAGCGCAATCGACGGCATCGCGGCTCAGCGCTGGCCGCCCTCTTGGGTCATCGTCGACCGGTTCGCTGTGGTCGCTAGCGATTACTATCACAGTGTTGTCATAGAGGCCTTTTTCCTTGAGAAACTTGAGGAAGATGCCAAGTTGCGTGTCGAAATAGTGCGTCTTTTCTAGATAGTTGCGCACGGCAGGTGTGAATTCGCTACTCTCGCTAATCCACGTGGCAGGTTCCCATTCTGAATCATAAGGACTGTGCATCACACCTGTGAAAAGCTGTGCAAAGAAATTTCCCTTCACCGAAGGGAGATAGGACGCGGCAAAGTCCATTACAACCTTATCGATGCGGTAGTCACATGCCTCGAGCTGCTCACGCAACTCTGGCTCATGGTATAGCGTGTCGAAACCATAGGCCCTAGACATATTCTCCACATTCCACAGGCTTGCCTCGTCGCCACATATCTCCACAGCTTTGTAGCCACGTGACTTTAGCACCTTAACAAGTGACGGGTAATCACGGTCACTGAACTCCATAGCCACCGACTTGTCGAGCAGTGGCAGCAGTCCCGTTTGATACATGAACTTGCCGTCGCTCGAGTGTCCGTGCTTAGCCTGCGAAATCATATTGAGGCACACGATATTTCGAGCCGTGTCGGCAGCGAGCGCATTAAGTGTGGGTGTTACTGGCTTGCCATCGATATCGAGATTCACTGCCCAAGCATTGAGCGACTCCACCATGATAAAGATGAGGTTAGGGCGTTCAATAGCAGTAGCGTGCGGGTTATCGGTGTAGCTGGGACAGTTTTTCATCACAAACGACTGCGCTGCTTGTAATTCCTCGTCGCTCACCCCCGAATCAAAACTGCTGGCGATGCTGAAAATGGCATAGCTCATCACACCATTGTGCATAACATAATTAAGGTGCCGCCCCCCCAACTTGGTATATCGCGTAGTGAAAGTGTCGCGCAGGCCCGAATAATTTTCTTGATTGGCGAGATAAATGCTGCTCGTGATAGCAAGACGCAGCACTACAAAGGCTACGATGCTTGCCAAGAACATCCACCAGTGACGCTTGACACGAGAACTCGACCCGTAGGATGCTGATCGTCGCAGCCACCAGTGATAGGCGTGGAGCAGCAACGGCAACAAAAGTATCGCAAGCGACTTCTTGGTCACGGCACCCAACGAACTCTTGAGCAGCGTGGGCGATATATTGTCGACCAGCAGGAACGAAGAGAACGGCATCACATCGCGATAAGTAGGATAGTAGAGCAGCTGGATGAAGCTCCACAATGCCACGAGCCACACAATAATAAAAGTGTAGGTGCGACGACGTTTCAGCACCCAACAAGGAGAGAGTAGCAGAACAGCATCTGCTAGATGGTTGAAGAAAATCTTGGTGAGTGGCTGACTGAAAAACGAGCCAAACATGCTGCGTGTGATAGTGATGCTCACCGTGGCAAGCATCACTATTATGATCACTGCAGCGAGTAGATAAAATCCCTTATTTTTCGGATCGTTGCGCATTGCGCATTATGCTTTATGCATTTTTTGCGGCCTCTACCCATTGCTTGATGTCGTCGGGCATAGGGTTCTTGTAGCCGAGTTTGTACTTCTTGTTGATTTCCAAAAGGTCTTGGAAGAGTTTACCTGGCTTCTCGATCTCGCCCAACGCTTGGACGGTGAGGATGCCAGCCTTCTGAATTGGAGCAACCCACTCGGCGGGGATGCCCAATGCGGTGAATGCCTCTTCCTTGTCGCGATGCTGCACCTTCTCGGGGCGCATCTGTGGGAAGAGCATCACATCCTGGATGTAGCTGTTGCCTGTCATGAGCATGGTGAGGCGGTCGATACCGATGCCAATACCACTTGTGGGAGGCATACCATATTGCAATGCGCGCAGGAAGTCCTGATCGATAACCATCGCCTCGTCGTCGCCCTTGTCGGCAAGACGCATCTGCTCCTTGAAACGCTCCTCCTGATCGATTGGGTCGTTAAGCTCGCTATAGGCGTTTGCCACCTCCTTGCCGTTAACCATAAGCTCAAAGCGCTCGGTAAGGCCTGGCTTGCTGCGGTGCATCTTGGTGAGTGGCGACATCTCAACTGGATAATCGATGATGAACGTGGGCTGGATGAAAGTGCCCTCGCAAGTCTCGCCGAAAATCTCGTCGATGAGCTTGCCCTTACCCATAGTTTCGTCAACCTCTATGTTGAGTTTCTGAGCCACCTCGCGAATTTGTGCCTCATCCATGCCGTTCAGGTCATAGCCAGTCTTCTCCTTGATAGCGTCGAGGATAGGAAGGCGACGGTAAGGAGCCTTAAAGCTGATAGTCTTGCCATCAATCACACTCTCGGTGCAGCCGTTCACGGCGACACAAATTTTCTCGAGCAGTTGCTCGGTGAACGACATCATCCAGTTGTAATCCTTATACTGAACATAGAGCTCCATGCAGGTGAACTCGGGGTTGTGATTGCGGTCCATACCCTCATTGCGGAAGTTCTTGCCAATCTCGTAGACTCCCTCAAAGCCGCCCACGATTAGACGCTTGAGATAGAGCTCGGTGGCGATGCGCATGTACATGTCGATGTTCAAAGCGTTGAAATGTGTGATGAACGGACGGGCACTAGCACCACCGGCAATGGCCTGCAAGGTGGGAGTTTCAACCTCGGTATAGCCTGCATCGTCGAGAACCTGACGCATGGTGCGCACCACTGTAGCTCGCTTGATGAATGTCTCCTTCACGCCCTCGTTAACAACGAGGTCGACGTAACGCTGACGGTAGCGCAGCTCGGGGTCGTCGAAGGCATCGTAGGTCACTCCGTCCTTCACCTTAACGATGGGTAGTGGCTTGAGGCTCTTGCTCAGAACCTTGAGCGACTGAGCGTGGACGCTAATCTCACCCGTCTGAGTGCGGAACACATAACCCTCGATGCCCACAAAGTCGCCAATGTCGAGCAGCTTCTTGAACACCACGTTGTAGAGGTCCTTGTTCTCATCGGGACACAGGTCATCACGGCTGATGTAAACCTGAACACGACCACGCGAGTCCTTCAACTCCATAAACGAGGCTTTACCCATGATGCGTCGGCTCATGATGCGACCTGCCACGCTCACCTGGCGAGGCTCGGCGTCATCCTTGAAGTTGGCCTTAATCTCATCGCTCCAAGCATTTACTACATACTCGGCAGCGGGATAAGGATCGATTCCCAACTCACGCAACTGGTTCAGACTATTGCGCCTAACTATCTCTTGTTCGCTAAGTTCTAAGATGTTCATATAGTAGATTTTAATTATTTACCTATTTAAGGTGCAAAGATACAACTTTTTTTTTAGGAGTCAAAAAAAAGATGCACTCGCTGGTGCGGGTGCATCTTTTGTCAAACGGAAGTATGATTAATTATTTAACATACTTCTTGCCATTCTGGATGTAGATTCCGTTCTCGGGAACACTCTTGAGCTCACGGCCCATGATGTCGAAGATGCGGTTGTCGGCCTTAGTGTCAACACCAACAGTGCTGATAGCAGTAGCCTCCTTAGTTACAATCATCACGAGTGGCTCTTGAAGTGCCCTATCATCGACGGGCTCCATAACGGTGATGTTGTACTTGCCAGCATCCTCAACCATGAAGTTAGCGCCGTCAATGAGGTTGATGTCTACACCAAGCAGACCAGCGTTGATCAGGAAGTGACCAGACTGAGTCTCGTCAATGCCACCGAACCAGATAGTGTTGCCTTCGGCATTGAAGGTGATAACCTTGAACTCAGCACCAGCCTCGAGTTCAACTTGACCAGTGTACTCAGTGCCGTCCTCGTTCTCTACGAGCTCGATGCGGCCACCCTCAGCAGTAGTGTTCCAGCCGTTGAAGCTACCAACTACATAGAGTTCGCTAATTTCAGGCACAACAGTCTCGGCGAGAGTAGTGAACTGAGTGCTCTCGGTCCAGTTGGTAGTGGTCTGAGCGTCAACAACACCCTGTACCTGCACCTCATAAGTTGTCTCTGGATCAAGACCCTCAATGGTGTAAGGAAGTGTAACGCCTTCAACTACAATCCACTCTTCAGGAGTTGTGCCAATGGTAACGTTGTCGATGTTCAAGCGGAACATGTCGGTAACATTGTGGTGACGAATAGCAATGTAGCCCATCTCGCCCTCAAAAAGACTCAAATCGGCAACAAGCTCTTGATAAACTTGACCAGCAGTCATATCAGGAACAAGTTCTACAAAGCTAGAAAGATCGGTAGGATCACCTGTCGACACATAAACTGCGAATACCTCGCTAGCCCAACTTGGATCCTGACCCCTGTACCACAGTGACAAATTGCCACCTAGCTCAACTTGTGGAGAGATCAGCCAGTTGTCGGGAGTGAGAGCAACACTTTGGTAGCTTGCCGAAGTAAGGCAAGCATTGCCAAATACGGTTGGATTGCCTTGATTATCGGTAGTACCATTGCCAGTGCTTGCAGGAACCCATGCATACCAGCTATATCCATCACCGTCAGAATCGATAGTTGTCCAGCCGTTGTTAGGATTATCACCGGTTGTTGTCAGGCTCTCGAAGTCCTCGAAGAAACCACCCTCAGTAACCTTGCGGTAACGGATGTTGTAGGTCTCTTGCTCACCAACGGCGTTGATAACAGCAGTAGTAGCAGTAGGCTCGGCTGTTACATTACTTGGGTCTACAATTACCTCAGCCTCGGTTAGTACAGTGTTCCAGTTCAGGAGACCGCCAAACGAATTGTCATCGGTCCAATAGCAACCAATACCTGTTCCCTCATATTGTGGATAATCTGAGCCTGAAGGAGCAGCAGCCGAATTCTGCAACGCAATGGTGTTGCCATTAACAGCAAAGACAGCTTCGGTCACATTTTCATCAACGACGAAAGATATGCTTGTGCCCTCTACAACTGTAGTTCCCCATGCCAAAACTATATCAGCGCTATAAGAATCACTATAGAAGATTGACTGGCCCATAGGAACGGTGATGGTAGAACCATCGGCACTCAATGTTCCATAAACATAGGAGTCTCCATAATTATCACCGCTGCTGTAAAGGATGTTCTTGAACCAAACCTTGTTGTCATCGGCAAAGATGAGATCGATTGTACCATCTTGCTCGCCAGCAGTAAGATAGCCACCTTCAATATAAACTGCATCACCCGAAACATTGTAGGTTTTCAGCTGACCTTCGGGAGCCTGGGTAACAGGAGCCTTGGGAGTTTGGTGCGACTGAATGACATGACTAGCATTAAAGCTAATCACTTGACTCTTTTGAGCCAACTTAGAGTAATGAGCAGCGTTAGCGCCTGTAACAACTGCCAAACTTAATAATAGGAATAAAAATTTCTTCATACACATAATTTTTTTAGTTAATAATAAAGTAGTTAATTAATAAAAAAGGGTTAGCGACGGCAAAATTATATTTTTTTTGAAAAAAATCCAAAAGTGATATGATTTTTTTCAAAATAAAATGGACTATAGGAAATAAGTAATAAAAAAAAGGCAATAAGTAATATTAAGGTTGAGGGGAGAGGAGATATGGATGCATGAAAAAAAGATGCACTCGCTGGTGCGGGTGCATCTTTTGTCAAACGGAAGTATGATTAATTATTTAACATACTTCTTGCCGTTCTGGATGTAGATTCCGTTCTCGGGAACACTCTTGAGCTCACGGCCCATGATGTCGAAGATGCGGTTGTCGGCCTTAGTGTCAACACCAACAGTGCTGATAGCATTGGGCTCAGCGAGAGTGACAACGATGTAGCTAGGCAGGTCTCTTTGCCATACCAGATTTACATGGTAAATGCCACCCACTTGTACGCGGAAGTTTGCACCGTCAACGAGTTGGAGATCGTAGCTCAGGAGCTCAGGAGTAATCAGGAAGTAACCAACGTTGTTTTCGTCAATACCACCTAACCAGAGCCAGCTACCGTCCTCAGCAGGAGTGATAACCTTGAACTCGTCATTAGCGTTGAGTGTTACCTCAACTCTGTTCTCATTGTCAAATGCTAGGCGACCACCATCGGCAGTGGTATTCCATTCGTTGAATGTACCTACCAGGAAGAAGCCTTCATCGGCAACAGGCTGACCACCCTCCTCGAGAGTAGTGAAGATTTCGCTCTCGGTCCAATTGGTAGTGCGAGCGTCGGCACCAACACCCTGAACCTGTACCTCATAAGTAGTCTCGGGCATCAAGCCTTCGAGAGTGTAAGGATTCTCAACACCCTCAACAACGGTCCACTCAGCTGGCTCAACTGCGCCAGGAATCTCAACCAAGATGTTGTCAACGTAGATAGACCACTGGTCGTTGCAGTCATAGTGACGGAAGGCGATAACGCCCAGACCCTCATACTCGCTCAGGTCAATCTCGAAGTTCTCAGCGGTAGTGCCAGAAGGCTGGATGAACTCAGAAACAGCAACGAACTCGTCAACGCTCTCCCAGTCGGGATTTTCGCAAACGTAAACCATGATCTTGTCGGGATAGCTAGAGCTTTGCTGCCAAGCATCAAACTTCAGGGTTCCACCCAGACCTACGGCTGGAGTGAACAGCCAGTTGTCGGGAGTAACAGCACCCACACCACTAATGTAGCTTGAAGAATAGAAGCAAACGTCGTCCTGAGCGTCGCTGCTGTAAGCAAGACCCCAACCGTTGCCATCGCCATCGGCGTCATAAACCATCCAGCCCTCTTCGAGCTGTGCCTCATAGCCATCCAATGGGAAGTCCCAGAACTTGTTCATCAAAGCGGGATCTACCCAAGGACGCCAACGGAGGTTCCAGGTAGCGTTGTTCTCGCCGGGAACCCAAGCTATCTCGGCAGAGGTAGCGGCTGGAGTAGCGGTGAGATCGGTAGGAATAGCTGGAGCTGTTGGGTCGTCGATGATGAGGTCAACCTGGTCGTTAGAGCCACCAAGAGATACTACGAACTCATAGCCAGCGCCCGAAGCGAACTCGAAGTCGTCGTAACGGCCACCAATTGAACCATTGGCAGAAGCAATCCAAACACGGTCGCCTGGAGTTGGGTTGGTGATACACCAGTCATAAGTACCAGCGGGAATCAAAATTGTAACGCTAGCGTCGATAACGATGTTTTGAGTTGTAAGAGCGCCATCGGCATTCTCAGGAATCTTGTACTCAAACTCGGCGTAAGTTGCAGCATCGGCATTGCCACTAGAGGTGAGACCACCTTGAGTAGGGATGATTGTGCCATAGGCAGTTGCATCGGCATCGAGAAGCATCTGGTAGCCAGAGCCATCCTGCCAAACATCACCAGCAGTAAGAGTTACGCTTGCATAGCCAGCGGGAATGTCGGCCTTGGTGCCTGATACATACTTAGGACCAATGGCCTTAACTGTGGTAGGAGTTGAGCTAACAACAACCTTGTCAGCCTTCTTGTTCATTTGACCGTAGGTCTTAACCTCGGCGTTCATGGTCATTGGCAGAAGCATAGCAGCCAATAACATTAAGGTAATTTTCTTCATAAAAAGTGAATTAATTAGTTAATAAAAAGGTAATAATTATAAAAATTATTGGTGCAAAAGTAAGAATTGTTTTCCGAAATCACAAGAGAACAGGAAGTTTTTTTGAGAAAATATTTAAAAAAAAGTGCGTTTCACAGATTTTTTTCACCTGTTTACCCAAAAATAATAGGGGTTCGCCAAAAAACAATCACATATTGAATAAAAATTCTCGTTGGGCGACCCTTTATTATCTCACTCCCTTCCCGCCACACTGAGCATATCAAATGTTCTAGATAGCGACAATTACACTTTATTATAATATTGGATGACTTACTGAGAGTTGTCATGCCAAATATTTTCATTATCTTTGCGCTCAGGTTATGAACTACAGAGTGGAAATAGCACGCACCCTTTCTCGTCAAGTGACACTGCCGTTGTCGAAGAGTATTACCGCCCGAGCACTGATAATAAAAGCTCTTGCCAGTGGTGGAGATAGCGCTTTATCGACCCACGACTGTGATGACAGCGAAGTGATGGCTAGGGCGCTAGCAAGCGACGGTGATTGCATTGATGTTGCCGATGCCGGCACGGCGATGCGTTTTCTCACCGCCTATTATGCCTGCCAGGAGGGCCGCACGGTGACGATCGACGGCACCGAGCGCATGCGCCATCGCCCGATAGGCCCTCTCGTTGATGCTTTGCGCAAGATGGGTGCCAGCATTGATTATCAGGGTCGTGAGGGATTCCCGCCGCTCATGATTCATGGCAGGCGATTGCATGGTGTGGCGCTGACGATGCGTGGCGACGTGAGCAGCCAGTTCATCTCGGCTGTGTTGATGGTGTCGCCGCTTGCAGGCGGCTTAACGCTCACCATTGAAGGCGAGATAGTGTCGCGCCCCTACATCGACATGACGCTGGGGGTGATGCGCCACTGTGGCATTGCTGCGAAATGGACAGGAAACAGCATTAAGGTTCCAGCAGGCAATTACACATCTTCACCTATTTTAATAGAAGGCGACTGGAGTGCCGCAAGCTACTGGCTGGCCCTTAAGGCGTTACTCCCAGAATCGCGAATAGAACTGTCGCCGCTGCATGATGACAGCCTTCAAGGTGACCGCGCAATAGTCGAGTTGATGGAGCCATTGGGAGTGAGGACAATCTTTATGGAAAACAGAGTGGAGCTGAAACATCAGGTTGTAGAGTTGCCACCGCACTATCACTGCGACATGTCATCCACCCCCGACCTGGTGCCCACAATGGCCGTGACGCTGTGCCTGCTGAGGGTGCCATTCACACTCACGGGCGTGCGCAACCTGCGCATCAAGGAGAGCGACCGCATCGACGCTCTCACGACAGAGCTTGCCAAGCTAGGCTACACGATAGAAAGCGACGACAACACAATGCGCTACAATGGTAATCACAGCGAGCCATGGCACCCCATCACAATCGATCCCCACGGCGACCATCGCATTGCGATGGCTATGAGTCTTGCCGCAACCCTCCACCCCGGCATCACAATAAATAATGCCGAAGTAGTCACCAAGTCCTACCCCAACTTTTTCGCACAAATCCTAAAAATTGACAACCAACAATGATACCTGCATTATATATTTTCATCGCCATGGTGGTGATAGGGGTGATACTCTATGTTCATGACCGCATGACCAGTAGGTCAGAAAAGAGTGAAGTGGAGAGAGTGGAGAGAGGCGAAGAATGCGATTCACCTAAATCACAAGAGTGTGACGATGAGTGCTGCGGCGCACATGAGGTGTGCCCGAGCGAGATGATGCTCAAGCACATGAATGACCCTGTGGTGTACTATGAGGACGAGGAACTTGATGCCTTTAAGGGGCGTGCCGCCAACGAGTACACCCCCGATGAGGTGGAGCAGTGGCGCGATGTGCTGTACACGCTGCAGCATGACGACCTGATGGGCTGGGAACGCAGTGTGAAAAAACGCGGGATTGTGATGCCCGAAGTCATCAAGGAGGAACTGATTTCTTTGATCAACGCCTAGCAAGCGCTGTTGCTTTCAGACAATTACTGACAATTTGATTTTCCCGTTAAATGATGGTTGCATAGCCGTGCGACTTGTGGTGATCAAGGACAATTGACTCGGGGGGAGCGAAAGGATAAAAAGAAGGAGTAAAAAAAATAAAAGCACAAAACAAAGGAGTGAGAAGGAGTGAAAAAAAATAAAAGAGGTTATAGTCGCGCACCTTTAGTGACACTGACATTCACACTATCTTTGAGAGGCAATGATTGATAACGATTTATAGAAAAAAATGATTTTTTTGTGATAAAATTTTGTTTTTTCATCAAAAATCACTACCTTTGTGGCAATCTGTTGATAATCTGTAAGATTACTAATTTGACTATTTTTTAGTGAGTTTATTTTCTATATTATTAACCAAAACCGTTTTTTTATGAAAAAATTGTTTTACTCTCTGGTTTTGTGTGTGATTGCTGCTATTCCAGCTTTTGCACAGGAAACAGTGACAGTGTATGACGGTGACGCAACTAATGCTTACGTTCCCGTTTACGGTTTCTATGCCGACGCATTCAACAAGTGCGAGTACATCATGCCCGCTGATGACTTGAGCGAAATGCAAGGTGCTACTCTTACTAAGATGACTTG
>JAEEGG010002478.1_pt1 | contig 47525 bp, 23 predicted proteins | sample 9134161 | NCBI WGS metagenome assembly JAEEGG01 (sample SAMN16246543, study PRJNA631951) | gut metagenome | biome: gut microbiome; feature: rumen; material: CR-attached | host: Bos | place: Iran: Karaj | collected 2018-10
TAGGTTGGCAGCGGGCGGGGACATGATTGGCAGCGGCCGCTGCCAATGATGGCAGCGAACGCCGCCAATGATGGCAGCGGCCGCTGCCAACCGAAATTTCTAAATGACGATGGATATAGAAAATGGTTATCCTTAGGTAGCAAGAGCTATCAGAGGTCGAGCGCAGACCGTCAAACGGGTACATGCGGATAATCATTAAAAAGTTAGTTTCTCATCGTGAAATTCTCGTTCCACGTCGTGGAATGAACTTTTGCCACGGCTATTTCAAATTTTGGGTGGAGCTTTCCTTTCCTACGGTGTAACGCAAATGTACGTATAATCGTGAATGAATCGTGAATTAGAGCATTGCGCAGCATTCACGGGACATTCACGGGACATTCACGGGACATTCATGGAAATTCGTGTAGCGTCGCAGACAAACTTTGTGCCTACGGCGTAACGCGAATGTGCATGAATAAATCACGAATGAATCATGAATGATATTTTAGCGCAGCATTCACGATAAGCAGCCTTCATGGGGTAATCAATGTCATCCAACCATCTACGTGTAGCCATAAACATAAAAACGAAACCGCGAATCATTCACGTCGTGATGATTCGCGGTTTTTCAGTTCAGATAATTGACGGTTCGTCAGTTGACGACGACCTTCATGCGGCGGTTGATGCCGCCAGCAGTGCTGGCATCGATGACGTAGACGCCTGGCGACAGCTGGAAGGTGCAGGTGTTGCCCGCGTTAGACTGACGGAAGACGTTGGCACCGCCGAGGGTAACAGCGCTGACGGCAGTGAGGTTCGAAGTGGCCGTCACCGTCACCTGGTGCTGACGCACGCTGATGACGATCGCCTCCTGCGACGGGAGCGCGTCGATGCCCAGACCAGTGGTAGTGAGGAAGTAGCGGCCATAGTCGTTGGGCTGCACACGGATGGTGCTCTCCTGCCCTACCTCGGTCTGCTCGCCTGTGAGGGCGTCGACGAAGTAGAGGTGAGAAGCGAGAGACGAGAGGTGAGAGGTCACCTGCACCTCAACCGGTTCGCTGCTGCTGCAGGTGACGCCGAAGGGCACCACGTCGAGCTGCGGCCGCTGGTCGATGCTCACTGCCTGTCCGCTGGCCACGGTGTAGACCATAGGCACGCCACTGAGGTTCGAGTCGAAAAGTGTCTCCACATCCTCGCCCTCGCGGTAGCCGTCGCTGGCGTTACCGCCAACGCGCACCGTGGCGCTGCTGCCGCCCGCGTTGCTGGCCGCCCGGAGGGTGACTCCCAAGAAGCGCGAGCCACCACCAGTGGAACCGCCATCGTTGCCATCGCCAGAAGAAACTGCCATGGGGAAGTTGCCATCGATGGTCATGTCGCGGGTGAAGAAAATCTTGTCGGCAGTGCCCTTCTTCACGAAGAAGGCCTGCATGGGGCGGATGATGCCCACTTCATTGTTTCCTCCACTGGTGATAGCATAGGTTATCGTCTTCTGCTCAACATCGCCGTCGACGGTAGACACCACATGCGTCTCGGTGGTCTTATCAACGAGGAAAGCTTTGACCTCGCCGCCCTCGTAGGTCCAATAGCTGTAATTGACCGTTCCGTCGGCCAATGGGTCGCCACCCGAGGGGTCGTCCTCGGGGAATGTATGTGCGAGGTTCGGGTTGCCCCCAAAGAACTCGCCCATGTTGAGCGATGCCACATGCGGGTTGCCCACCAGCACATAGTCGCCCTGCACCTGCAGGTCATCGAGGCTGAACTCCATGGCTCCCTGGGTGATCTGGTCCTTCGAGGCATCGTCGGTGATGAAGCGATACTGCGAGGGTTGCTGATAGTTCCATGTGGTGCCATTGATGCTGTTCGTGAGGGTGACATTGGGTTTGCTAACCGTCTGCGTAAGCTGGCTAAAGGCATTATCACCGGTGGCTTTCGCTTGGTCGGCCCAGTCATAATAGTCGTACTGCGCGTCGGCCTTCGGCAGACGGAGCAGAGCAGGCACATCGACCTGATTGCCGTCTTCCGTCTTCACATGCTGTTTCCTATCGGCGCGGATGCTGAAGCCTGTCAGTGTGGAGTAAGGCACCTGCACATCGTTATAGGTATGACTCCACTCCACGAACTGCTCGCTGACGGTAGTGTAGCCCAGGTTGGCACTGTAGTCGGTGGCGCGGGCATCGTTGGTTTTGGTGTAGACCTTCGAGCCGTCGGTTTTCCACGACCGCTGATAGATGGGATACTTCGTGCGACTATAGGCTGGTGTAGAGGTGGCGGTGCCGCCGGTCGTCGTCACTGCGGTTTTGCTGAAGTTGATAGGCTGGAAGGCCTCGGTCAGCTGTTGGCCCGGCACATTTTCCTCATTGGTGGCCACATTTGTCATCGTCGTGGGCACATACATATCGCCAGCATAGGTGCTCTTCAACGGCGAGGCAGCGAGATACCAACGGTTGGCCACCAGTTCCTTTTCCACCCATGCCTTCTCATAGGTAAGTCGCTGCTGGCGCAGCAGCTCAGCTTCGGGCTTAAAGTAGATTTCCTTACAGATGTTACCATAGAACTTCTCCACGTCGAAAGCCTTGCGGTCAGTGTTAAACTGAGTCATCTGTTCTTCGCTACGTCGGTCGTTTCGCCATCCCCAAACGCCGTCGGTCTTAGTCTTACTGCGGTGTCCGAAGCAACCCTCACCACCCTCGTTGTGAGGGCCATAGCGCACGAGCATGTCGTAGCGGATGTTGTCGGTGGCCTTGCTCGACTCTCGGTTGTCCAGCGGACTGGTGTCGGTCATCAGCTCGGTTTGGTTAGGGTCGATGAGGTATCCACCTGTCTGCACAGCGCCCACTGTTGTCCTTGCCTCGTTGATCAAGCTGGGGGCATGATTGCCAGTAAGCATGGTGACGTAGGTGAACTTCATGGGCACAAAGCCTGGATTGGGATTTGCATCGTAGAGGTCGCCAGTGAGTGACCTCAACGTGCCCTCACCATCGTTGTCGTAGCCAGCGGGGTGTCCGGCGGTGTTGGTGTTCTGATGCCTGCTCTCAGCGTTGGCATCCTTATAAAGGTCACTGCGAATGGAACGTTTCCAGTTCTGGTCGTTGTGCCAGCTGACGTTGTAGAGCGAGGTGGCACCGATAGACTGCGACTGCCATGTGGCGAACTCGGGCACCACCTTGAACACGATGTAAAGGTCGGCATAGCAGTAATCGGATGGATCTTCGTGGTATTCTACGATATCACCTTCATCAAAGTAGCGGGTGTTCACCTCGTACCAGTAACCCTCCTTGAAGTTGACATAATTTTCAGGATGCTCCGAATCTTGCTCAAAGCTCAGTGGCAGGTACATGCGCTTATTGCTGACGTAGACTCCCGTGCCATCGTCTTCCTCATTTGAGGAACCGTCAGCTCCTGGTGCTTTAATCTCGGTGACAATCAAGGCAGCGGCTTCTGCGGTCAGGTTACCGTCGGCATCGAGGTAGGTGGGGTCGTTAGTGCCTGAGAGTGTCAACTGTGCACGCTCGAAGTAAAGCGTGTTGGGGTCTTCATTTACCTTCTTGTCATGATAGCTGCTGATGGGGATGTGAAGCATGTAGCCCTTGTCACGCATCTTTGCCAGCTGCTCCAAGCCGAGGCGCACACCGCGCTTCTTGTAGCTTTCGGGGTACTTCACGTCGTCGAAGCCAAGCTCCATGAGCGGCGCTCCACCGCTGGGGTCAAGGTAAAACACCATGCTGATGGGCGAACAGATTTCCTTGTCGGTGTCAATCTGCGGATTGAGCGGCAGGGCAAGGTAGGTGACGTTAATGCCCTCGGTGAGCGCGTTGTCCACCTTAAAGCGGTTGCTGAACGTGCTGGCAGCCTCTAAGCGGAGTTTCTTCTCATCCACATAATACTTCAGCAGATTGTAGTAGGCACCTTCATGCTCATCCTCTCTTTCATAAGCCTCGGGAACGGTAGTGTAGGCAGTGGCATACTTGTAGTCGTTGCCGTCCTTCAGTCCACGGAAGTGTGCCAGGGCATCCTTCAAGTAGAGGTCATCGGCAGTATTGTCAGTGCCACGGTCGTCCTTCATCGCATTGAGGTCGCTGGCGGTTCCCTCAAAGAAGTCGAAAGGCAGGCCAGTGAAGGTCTGATAACCTCCGCTCTCTAACGGGTAACGCACCCTGACGCCGAAATCCTTGTCGGCGTGTGTGCGGCTGCATCCGAAGTCGACAACACCATTGCTCACCTCGCTGTCCTCTGTCAGCTCGATATACATGTTGCGGGGCATGATGCCATTACTGTATGCCGTACAGGTGTGGTTGCCGTATGGGTTGCCCCATCCGTCGAGGTTGCCGGGTTTGTAGGATCCAAGGGTGTAGAGGGAAACGAAGTACTCCTGTCCGGCCGTCAGCTCAAAGTATCGCTCGTCGAGCAGGTAGTACACCTCGTCGCCTTCCTTGTAGAAGCCGTACTTTGGCAGGTAGCTGGGCTGGTTGGCCTTGGCTAAGAGGAGAGCCTCGAGGCTCTCGTAGAGCGTGTTGTCGTAGTTGGTTGCATAGTCGTCTTCGTAGCCAACATGGAAGGGAACGGCACCGTAGAGGTTGCCGCGGTCGCCGTCGTCATGCTCATGCTCGTGACAGTAGACCCCCTGCCCAATGATGGCCTCGTCGGCCTCCAAGTCGGTCTTGTCGGGGTCGCTGCTCAGCGGGTAGATGCGGTAGAAAATCTCACGGTCCTGACCCTTGCCGAAATGAGGTAGGATGGAGCTGGCGAGAGCCGAAATCTGGAGCTTCACACCTCGCTCATCGTCGCAGACACCGCTGGCCTGGGCCACACGCACACGGGCGGAACTGGTGTAGAAGGTAATCTGGTCTACTGCGTAGTCGGCACCATTAGTGTTCTCGCAGAAGTTGTCGACCTCCACATAGAAGTGGCGCGAGTCGCCCTGCAGGAAGGTGCGGTCTTCAGGCGGCAGGTTGCAGTAGCCGTACACCTGATACCACTGTCCCTTGGTGGTGGCGCCCTCGGTGGCGATGTCGCCCGTGACGAAGCTGATGACAGGCACGATGTCCGAAGACTCGTAACCTTCAAGATACTTATCGCCAACCACGGTACCCATCGGATAGCCCGACTCCGTGTTATAGGTGTAGACGCGGAAGCGCACCTGCGGCGTGGTGGCAGCATCGGTCATATCGGCGATGTAGGCGGTATAATAAATCTCGGCACCGGCACAAAGCTGTGCGTCAAACTCCAGACGGCCAATGGTACGCGACTGGTCGGCGGCATCTACGTAGAGGTAGGCACCGTAGTCGTCGGTCTCGGTGACATTCTTGCCATTGGCCCGCTCATGGGTGACGTCGTATAGCTGTGCGTTTTTGTACCACAGCGCGTACATCGACTGCAGGTTGATAGCATCGTCATAACTGATATCGCGCGAAATGGAGATACCTGGCATATTCATCGACTTGAGCAGCGTGTAGTCGCCATGGAGCGGTGCAAAGCCATAGGCCTCCCATCCGCCATGGTGATGAATCATATAATCGGTGGCGCACTGTCCATAGAGACTGGGATAGCAGAAGCCATATTGTGCGTCGGGGAAGAGCATGGGAATATCGGCATAGTTCTCAAAAGAGGTGAGTGGCTTGTTGTAGCGCGTTGTAGGGTCATCGAAGAAATCGTCGAATTTCAACTCGGCAGCCTTCTTGTACTCTGTCGACATGCTATAATCGGTACGGGCAAAGGGCTCAGCACCCAAAGCCTGCGGGGCAGCATCAACGAAGAAGAGCTCGGTGCTCACCGTAGGCACCTCGGTGATGTTGTCAGAACCGGGATCTTTATAGCCGAGACAACCAACGAGATGGATGAACTGCCCAGGCTGAATATGGAAAGTCTTCGTCTGGCTGGTCTGGCTGGTGTTGCCCACAAGTTCATATTCGCCCCAGAAATCTTTCAACTCGAAGATGGCCAGGCGCGACTCGTCGCGCTGGTAGACAGCACCGCCGGGATTGTACTTTTCTGCACTGGAGGCGACAGTCCAGTCGCTGGCAGCCTTGGCCATATTCACCTTCAGGCGGTAGAGCTTGCCCTCATATTCATAATAGGCATACCACTGCAGGTTGTTGCATGGCTTCAGCTCGCTGCCGACCTTCACGTAATAATGGCCAATCTCGGTAAGCGAGGTGCGCAACGAGAAATTACCTTTGATACTATCAAGGGATACAACGGTGCGGCCATTGTTTTCCATGAGGTGGAAAGTCTTTTCATAGTTCTCAATGACTGAGAACTCCGAAGATGTTGCCAGCTCCGCCATCACAGGATTGAAATATTTGTTGGCGTCGGCCACCATCTTGGCGGCCATCACCTTGGCGGGCAGGATATGGTAGATGTAACGGATGGAGAGCGTCGGCTCGTGCACGAGGTAGCGTTTCGAGTCGTCGAGGCCGTCCATATAGCGGCTGACATCGCAGGCTATGACAATCTCGTTGGTGCTATTGCTGAAACCTTCAGGGGCCACGAAGTCGACGCCCACCTTCTCTTGTGTGGGGTTGGTGCTCGACATGATGGTGTACCAACCGCGGTCCACGCCCTGGCTCATCAGGTGGCGCAGCTCAGTTTCATGGGGTGTGGTGCCAGCGGCCGTGGTAGGCGCCGGGATGATGTGCTCGCTGTTCGTGTCGGTATTCCAGTCGTACCAGCGGATGTAGCCGATGGGCTCAGTATCGGAACCAATAATCTGATTGCCCCAGTTGTCGACACCGTGGCTGTCACCATCATAATACTGGAAGGGGAGCTTCAGCGTTTCCTGCTCGCCATCGCCAAGTAGCAGATAGTAGTTGTACTCCTTGACATGCACATTCTGGCGGATGTCGCGCGTAGTATAGTCGGGCGAAGCAGGATCAGGATTGTGTCCGCCATGGTTGTAGATACGCTTGGCCTCATAGCTGTTGTCAGCGGGGTTGTAGAGGGTGTTGCGGCCATAGTCCCACACCAGCTGGTTGACGCTGGCAGTGCCTTCAGCGGGAAGGTCATTTGGCGAATCGGGGCCGATGAACTCACGGCTGTCCTCGAAGCTGCGGTGATATTCAGGATAGTGCACGCCATGGTAGTGGATGAAAGGCCAGTGGTAGCGCAGCGTCTCTTCGAGCACGAGGTCGTAGACATACTTCACCTGCATCTGGCGTGGCTCACGGGCGGGCAGGTCCTTGGGAAGGTTCTCGTTGTCTTCCTGCGGCTCGGTGAGCGTGGTCATCACGCAGACGATGCGCACATCCTGATAGCGCACACCCTCAGGCAGCGTGATAGTGGGGTCGTAGCCGTGATAGTACCCGCCTCTGTCATGCAGGTTTTCGGCTGCAAACTTGTAGCGGTAGTAGCCATTTGCACCACCGAGCGAGGTGTACTGGTCAGCGGGGGTGAAGCCTCCCATCGGGATGGGTTCGCCAGTGGCCTTGCTCACGAGGTACCAGCGGGCATAGCCCTTTGCTGCAAGGTCGTTCTTGCCCACCTGCAGGTCGCCAGCCATCTCGTGATAGTTGCTTATGATGGTGGGCGTGGCGGAGCGGGTGACAGGATCGTAGATGAGGGTCTTATACTTTGTCTTCAACTTCGGGTCGTCAATGTTGTCGGCCTCGAAGTCGTTCTTGAAGTGGAAAGTGTACTGGAGGTCGAAGGTCACAGGCTCGCGAACAAGGCAATAGTGCTGATTCGTTTCGCCCCAAGGCGTTGCCTGTGCACCATCGCCCTTGTCGGTGCTATTAAGCAGGAGCACGAGGTCGTAGTCGGTGATACTGAAGCATTCGCCTCCCGTGGGCGATCCGTCGAGCTTCACGCGCAGCAGGGTAGCCATGTCCTTACCCTGGTCGGTAAAGTAGTTACAGAAATACTTGCTACCTGGGGCACGATTGCCATTAGACATATAATAGAATCCGTAATTGGTGTACTGCACCACATCTTGCAAGGCAGACCCGCCGTCGGCAGAGACGATGCTGTTCTGTATCTGCGCCACTTCGCCTGTAGCCTTGTTGCGGAGATACCAACGGAAATAGAAATTGGTATTGTAAGGCACAGTGCCAGTGTTGTTAGTGAATGTGCTCCAGAAAGCATACTCCTCGTCGCTCATGCTCTTCGTCATTGGTGTGCCGGTGCCATCGGCCTTCGCCATGGTCACAGTTTTAGCTGCGTAGTCGAAGCTGATGACGTATTCGCGGGCTCCAGTGGCACACTCTTCATTCCAATCACTGGTCGGCTGGCGGAAAGTCTGCTCAATCTTCGTGGCATCACTGTCCAGGTCACCGAAGAAGGAGTTGAACTTGATGACAATCTTGTAGTCGGGTGTGGGTTCCTTGGTAACATAGGTATTAGTGTTTGCCGGACCCGGTCCAGTGGTGACGGTCTCGGTGAGCATACTCTCATCGTCGTTGTCGGAGAGGTATACAACCACCTGGTAGTTTTGCAGGTCATAATGCTGTGTACCACCCCATCCTGCATTAAAAGTCGGCGTGGTCACCTTGAACTGCAAATCATCAAACTCTACAGTATTGCCATTGACAAGCCACCACATCTGACCATAGCGCTTAGCGTTGTCGCTGGCTCGGTTCACTTCATTGTGGTCGTGCTGTAGACCTGGCATATGCGGTGTAGTATTCACATCGGTAATAAACCAATGAGCTACGTTGGCATCAGGACCACCTCCGCCTTGTGTATAGGTCTGCGGATTCACAATGTTGCCATTGCTGTCGGCGAGATACCAGCGCATATACTTCGCATCGAAACCTTTGGCGCCTGCGGAGAGAGCGGCTATGTCGGCGATATTGAATGTATAGCGGCCTTCGTTGTCAGCATTTCCTGGCCTGACAGTGACGGTTTCCTCAATCATCGTGGGGCCGTCGGTGGTGAGGAACTGGTCGAAGCGCAGCAGATACTGGTAGTCCCACTTCGGCTCGTTGATGATGGTGCTGGCGCCAGCGGCGTCAGTGGGATAGAAGCGGTCGTCGAAGGGAGCCTTCGCCATGACGAGGCCCACCTTGCGGCCGGTGTCGTAGAGGTTTTGCGTGCTGGTGACGGTGGCTGCGGCCAGGGCGGCAATCTGGTCTGCCGTGAGTGCCTGGCCAAGATAGGCCCAGCCCTGCTCTATCTGCGTGAAGCCAGCGGGAAGGTTATCGAAAGTGAAAACGCTCTGGTCGGCGGCCAGCGTACCATCGATGTTGGCGGCATAGAGGCGGATATACACCTGATCGGTGGGGCTGACATCCTGGGCGGTGGCGAAAGCCTCATACTGCGTCTGCAGTTGCGTGAGGGTGTAGGTCTTTGTATCCTCTTCAAGGATGACGGTCTCTTCTACCTGCGTGCCGTTAGCCTTCAGCGTACTCACGAAATAGTCGGGGATGGGAATCCAGTAGATAACCTTGGGTACAGCATTCGTGCCGTCGAACTCATCGCTCACTTCGCAGATGAAACGGTAGCCACGGAAGTTCTCAAGGGTGGTGCCAGAGGGCGTCTTTGAATCAAACAGTCCCACTTTATGATAATTCTGACTCCAACCATCAGCTGACTTCCAGTAATATTCATCGTTCGCAACGGAACCTATGTTTTGACCATTCTTGGTGGTTGCCCATTTGCCATCCTCAGCATTGCTGTTATAGACTAGCGGCTGGCGGTTGCCATTAGCATCTTCTATATACCACTTTGTATAGTTTGTATTTGTGGCGAAGAAAGCAGCAGCATCCGCCTTTTCAAGCTTTGCCAAAATGGTGCTCCATATATCTAGATTAACTGCATTTTCGCCTAATTGTGAATCACGAATAAGGTCAAGTCGTATGCGCTCGCAGGGATATTGGAAGCCAAAAGTGAATTGATAATCCCAGGCAGGCTCCTTAGTCACGGTAGTGCCGTCAGTTGTAGCCTCATCGATGCTGACGTATGCCACTATGCTATAGCTGGAGAGCGATTTCACACCAGTAGTGAGGGTCACGTTAAGCAGCGAAAGGTCGAGGTCACCACCATTATTATATATATACAGGCCGTTAACAGCATCCTCACCTGCCTGCACTGCGGCTGTACCATTGTAGCTTACGGTCAACTTTCCCTGCGGGTCTATGGCATTACCGCTTGCATCCTTCAGCACCACGCGCACATATTTCGCCGTGCCACTAAATGAGTCACCCTTCTGCGCAGAAGCAGCGGCATCCATTGTGAATGAGGCAGAAAAATCTTCAAGAGCGACTTCCTGAGTGCTGCTACCACTTGTCATCGTAGCCTTCGCCTTGTTCAGGAATGGGTCAGGATTAGGGATGGAGAAGATGTAACGCAGCTTAATATCAGGGTTCCCATTATATTCATGGTCAAGCTCAAAGACTATCTGATAACCGGGATAATCGGACAGTATTCCTGACGGAGCTGTCACCATGACGTGGCGTGCTAAAGTGCGTTCAACAAACCAGCCCTCTGTTGAATTATTTCCTTGGCCAGAATGACCTACGACATAGTTGCCCTGTACCAACCAACGGTCAACAGGCCAGTCTGCATAAGTCGTATTGTCTTCGTTCAAATAATAATGCAGGAAATTCCAATTACTGTTAGGTGATGTGGCATTTGAGGAAGAGAGATTGCTCACCATGGTGCCATTCGCATCGAGCACGTACCAGCGGTTATACCAATGGCTGCAGATATTGTAAGCATTTGTGTTGTTCAGTTTCTGGAATATCTCACTTTGCTTTTCTACGAAGAATGAACTTTGCGAAGCCTCATCATCAGTTAAAGTATAGTTAAGTATATAGTTTTCATCAAGTGGGTATGTGTAGCTATAGGTGTACTGCTCATCCCATGCGGGTTCCTGCGTACCAGTCATAGCGTCATTAGAGAGGATGGTCACCACCTTATAGTTCTTGATGTTGCCAGCACCAGCCTTCAGCGTCACACTAAGATTATCGAAGTTGATACCATTAGCATCACTGATATACACGCCGTTGGTGTTCTGTGAACCAGCCTGATTGGCAGCCGTGCCATTATAGGTAACTTCGAGCAGATTCGTGTCCCAACTGTTTTGCTTCGTACCACTGGCATTAATAACGTAGAAACGGGCATATTTCGCCGACTTTCCACTATAGTTTACAGTAGCAGATGGGTCGGTCCTCGCTATTTCCCTGCTCCCAATAGTTTCGTTGGCTGTGCCCCGCCAAGTGTTGATGAAGGTGTCGGTGACAGGAACGACTACAAAAACACCCGTAATTCTTGCACCACTATCATTCCAGCATCGCATTGACACACCTGTTGTACCACCTTTTGTTTTCAATGCTCCTACGGTTGTTGTAAAAACAACAGTTTCTCCAGCAGAGCAAATCAAGTTCCAAGACGGATTGAAATCTCCCCACTGGCCATAAGCACATACGCCACCGATTCCATAACCGTTTTGAGCTCTGCTACAATATACTTCAACCTCTACTACATAAGAATCATCATAACTGCTATACGCTGAATATGGGATGTTTCCACCTTGATCGTAATTTCCGTTAAAATTCAAAGCAACTCTTTCTTGCGCCTGCGAACTAATCCCCCACCCTGCTAACAGCGTGAGGACGAGGAGTGCTCGGCGGAGGAGGTTAGTGGCTGTGTGGATTGCAAATCCACTATTCACTGATGCTGGATTACAAATCCGACGCAGCGGGGACTGCTGGCAGTCATAAGTTGATGCTGTGGTGTCAGGCTGTCCATTCAGCCCGTAGTACATGAGGTCAGTTGTCTGTTTCATGACTTATATAGTTAGTGTTTTGTCTTTAATTTCCAATCTTTTGCTTTCTCTTTTAGAAAGGATAGTCTTTTCTTATAGAAAGGATAGTCTTTTCTCATAGAAAGAACGGCTTTTTCTCCCAGAAAGAACGGCTTTTTCTCTGTGAAGGGAATCTTGCTTATTCAATTCTGTTCCCTTGTGTGTATTTTACGACTTTACTCCGGCTGCTTTTAGGAGCCGGAGTAGAGGGGATGTTCAGAGACCGTGGTGGCAGCCGCATGATGGGCGTGCTGAGCGCAGTCGTGAGCCAGAGGGTGTCACCACTGGGTCGAGACCGAAGTCCTGCTGCAGATGCATAAAGAAGCGGTAGACGAGCTGTCGTGGCACACTCTCGCCATTGACATAGACATAGGCTCGCAACTCATGATACGTCTTCTTGTCGGCATAGTCTTCCTGTGGTGCTATCTGTCCGAAGATGTAGGGGTGGTAATTGTTGCCTCCCTTCGGATCCCATTTCGTCTCGGTGTCGAGCATGGGGAAGTCGCCCTGAGAGTAAGTTATGATTTCTTCGTCAATGGTTTTGGTATGTGTCACCTCAGCATCAAAGTACTTGCCGTAATCAGGCAGAGGCGAGGGGTAGGTATTGTCGCCTGGCAGACCACTGGCTCCTGGTTGTCCATAAAACTTCAAAGTAGAATTCGCATCCGCGTCAAGCACAGTGATGGCGTCGTCCTTAAACGACTTGAATATTTTTTGCCATTGCGTATTGTTGAGGCTTCCCTCGGCATCCATCAGCGACCAAACAGTGGAAGTATGGTCACCCTGCGTCGGGGAGTAAGTGATGATTGTTGCATTGGGATCGTCGAGGCTTTCACCCTTATAAACGAATGGCACCAGATGGAAATGGCCGTAGTCGTGGAAAAGCACCTCATAGAGGTTCTTGCTCTCATCCAATGTCTTGACGCTGGCCGGATAAACACCAATGGCGGGGAAGTCGTAAGGAATGATTTCCAGCTTATAGTCGTCGATAATGACGGGAATGACGCGGTAGTCATTACGGGCAATATAATCCCAACGTTCCTCAGTGGGAGTTACCGAGGTGACATCATTTCCATTTGTAGGAAGACCAGACTTTACGCCCGTCGTCACCAATGCATAACGATAATCTACTTTGTTGTTATTTTGCCCCAACTCCAACGTCAGGAAGAAGAGTTGGTCATCGTTGGCTGGCGTTGTGCTTTCGTTTACATAGAAAGAACATTGATAAGCATAGTTGGCATTATTCAGCAGCTCGTAATCATAGGTTGCTGATTCTGGGATAGCCAGCGGTGACGCAGTTCCTCCATTGTTTCGGAACACGTATTTTACGTCCTCGCGGCCAAAACCCGTTGCACTCGTATTCAAGTTTGGCTGCAAATCCTGATGATGGTACTCCATGTCATTGGCATTTGCCGGTGTAGTGTATTGTGGCAGCAACTTGATATAGCCATCAACACTCTTGGTGATGTCGCTAATGGTGATGGACTTAACATGTACAGCTCTTCCCGTTGCATTGAAGAAGCGGAACTCCAGCTTGGCCAGCATGCGGACAACAATCAAGTCCTTGACTTCCGGATTAGCTGCTGTACCAGTACCATCAACTATCAATGTTTGCTTGTTGCTCATAGGAATGCCCTTGCCACCTAAGCTGTTTGTGGTGGCATTTGCAATATTGTCATCAGCTCCAATTGGACTGAAAAGGTTGCCATTGACATTAGCCACAGCATCCTCAACTGTTGAAGCATCCAACGTGGCATTGGCTGCGGTGAAGTCGCCAAGCGTAGCCTTCAGCCAACTCACACCGATATTGGCAAAGCTGTAGGCGGTATAGGTGTCAGCAGCCAACTCAATAGGATCATCCGTCACCTCGTCAATCTCAGCGTCATTTTTTTCGCTGTCATTGATAGTCTTTGCTTTTTGATAAACCACCTGACCAGAACTGTTGGTAATAATCACCACCCAGCTGTACATCATCTCCGAGCGGTCGCTCAAAGCATTCTTACTATCCTTCCAGTTACCATACGAACTCCCATCGGCACGTGTGTCGCTATAGCCATCGCCTGTTCCTATGCGCAGGGTGACCAATGCCGAGCCTTTGGCACCGCCGCCTTTGTTGTCCTCATCGTCCTGCTGACAGGCAGTGAGTGCGAGGAGGAATGTGAGTGCAAGTATAGAATAAATATGTAGCCGCTTCATCGTTTTCTTAGTATTCATAATGTCATTTCATTCGTTGTTATGGGAGAGCCGATTACATATAAATGGGCGCATGCACGAACTTATCCCATTTCTTGACCTTTATAAGTAGGGTGATTTTTGGATTCTCCACATCAGAAGTGATGCTCTGAATACAGATACGGTAGATGTTGTTACGCACGATACCATACTCCATGGCGACACTGCCTACAGCAGTGGCATCTGTAGGCACGTCTTCACCCCGCAATGCCTGGTAGGAAGAGGCCGTTCCTTGATGGCGAAGGTAACCGTAGTACACACGATGTTCCGGTGTACCGGTCCCACCTGCATAATAGTCGCCCTCCAGGGCCAATCCTGTAGCATAATTATAGAGCAGCGATGCGCTCCATAGGGTGTTCTCCATAGGATAGTCCACAATGATGTCCTCACCCGAGCGCCCGTTGTCGGTAAGTGTGGTGAAACCCGCACTGCTCCCTTCGGCAATCACTGCTGCATGGCGTGCAGCCACACTATGATACCGGCTGTTGTTAGCTAACGTGGTGACATCAGCAAGGGAAGTACCTCCCAATGGTACCAAACTGGCAAGTGTATTTTGATAATAGGTGAGGTTTCCATCCGTTTTGTTCAGCGTTGCGGGGTCGATGACATAATTGGTGGTGGTCTCATCTGCCAAATAGGTGATAACACGGTCGTTGGTCATGTCTGATGCCAGTCGTTTGATAAGGAATTCCCCTCCACTGGTTCCATTGCCTGCATTGAGATTGAAAGGCATGACGCCCGTGAGCACGAAACGGTCATTTGTTGGGTCGCCATTGGATTTTTTCACGGTATACTCATAGCCTGGTGTGCTATAAGTATCTTTGTATCCATTGGAACCAGCAGCCCAGAAATCAATGCGGGCAGTGAGGCGCTCCACGCGAATGAAATTCTTGGCGCGATAATAATCTGCCGTAGGAGTAGAAGTGATTTCCCATGCATTGCCGTCGCTGAGTTGCATGGTATAGTCCTGCTCAGAGGTCATGATGAAATCTGAGAACTGCTCAGGATTATTGCTATTGTTAGAATTATAAATTTGCGTGAAGGTGTAGTTGCGCACTTTTTCCACCGTATTGAGGTTTTTCCCTGTTAGGTTGGCATTGAGTACAGCAATGACATGATAGGCTGATGCAGGTTTGATAGCCTCATCGAGCAGCTGGTCGCCTGTGGTGAATACATACTCATCAGGAGTGATACCTGGACGTGTATCGTTGTTCAAGTCAGCCTCTTCAGTTCCTGCATCATCGCGTTTAATGGTTTCTGGTGTAAAAACATAATAGACCTCATGCACTATTTGCGTTCCGTCTTGTCCATTAATGCCATTATCATCCTGATAGAAGAAAAAGGTTGCGCCTGTGACCGTATTCTCACGATGGAAGCCTGCCTCGCGTCCATCGCCATTCTCTCCACCCAATGGAGTCTCCCCGGCACGTGTTGGATTATTGCCGGTATTGACGCTGATGCTGAAGTTGACAAAGCGCCTATTTAAATTATCATCAGAATTGATGATGCCATCATCCCAGGCGTGATCCTCGGTTATCCATTGGCATGCCACAAGCTGTGGCAATACCAGTAACACCGACATCGCTTTCCAAACCCAGTTATTCATCATCTTATGTTTATCTAAAAAATTATGGTAAAAAATCGTAGCGGTACATTCATTATTTAAAGATCCACATATTGTATTCGTTTAGCCCATGACAGGATATCGATATGAATGTCGATAAAAAGCCAACGACCATTCTTAATGAAGAACTCCAAACGATAATCATATTCACGGTCGAGGTACTCTTGTGGCTGGTAAGCATTAATCTCGTATGCCGTGCGTCCTTGACTGAGGATGTAAGGCAGGTTGATGACAGCCACTTCCTGTCCTGTGCTCTTCTTGCGTATGCATAGAATGGCATTATCATCGGCATTAGTAGCGTTGTACATCATGCGATTGAACATCAAGTCATAGTGCGCCGAATGCTCATTGGCTACCAAACCTTTGCCATCAAAGATAGTAGTCCACTGTGCATAGGGTCTGTAGATGACGCTGTCGCCCCGCTGAACGAGATTATTATCACAGTCGAGGTATGAATTGTCGTCGATGATGAAGACATCGTAGTCGGTGTCAAACACATTCTCCGGGGTGTCGAGCTCTCGCAGCGAGATGTTCAGGTGCTTGGTGTCGCGTATAAGGCTCATGGTGGCGTAAGTGGGTTCTCCCTTGACCACGGTGACGGTGCTCACGCCGTTGCTCTTGATGCTGCCGTCGCGCTGCCAGGTATACTCGGTGGCAGCGGGGGTGAGCATGGCGGGTGTCAGCTGCAGGGGATGCTGGCTGGCGGGTGTGACGATGGTGCTGAGGGTGTGCCACAGGGTGTCTAAGGGTGCCACGGTGGGCACGAGTGTGGTGGCACGGGTGCCGTTGGTGGGTTGTGGCGATGCCACAACAGACGGGACGGGGGCCGGTGCGGGGCTGTGGTCGAGGGTGATGGAGAGCTGCGAGCGCTGGTCGCCGACGGCGTCGCCAGCCACGCGGTATTTGGCACCGGGTGCTGCGAGGGCGTCGCTGAAGTTCTTCTGCATGGCCACGGCGAGGAGGCTGTAGGTGCCGGGCTGCAGCTCATCCTCAGTGAAGTGTACATAACGGCCGTAGGTCTTGAAGAATCCGTCGCCGACGGTCTTCTTTGCCACCATGCGGTTTTGGTCGTCGTAGACATAGAGCATCACAGCTCCGACGTGGTCCTTGAACATGTCGGAACGCTGTATGTTGTAGTCGTAGACAAAGTTGACATACAGGCCTGTGGGACAGTCTTCGAGGTCTTCCTTCATCAGGTCGCAGCCTGTGAAGGCGACCGCAGCAGAAGCTGCCAGGAGCCAGGTTTTCAGGTTCAGTCTTTTCATTATGTCGTTCTTTATTTTATTGTTCTCTTCGTCTATGTGTTATCGAGTGGGCCTTTCGCAAGCTTCAAGCTGCTCTGCTGTGATGCCCGTTGTCTGTGCCACGATGTCTGGCTGAATGCCGACAGCCAGCATGCGCTGAGCTATTTTCATAGCGGTCTCTTCGCGACCTTGTTCATAGCCATCGGCCTGTGCAGTCTCTATGACATCCTTCTCCATCATCAGGTTTTCCAGATGTCGCTCGTAGGCCAGTCTCTCGGCACGGGTCATGTTCATCACCTCCAGCTTCTGCCGTGCCTCCTGCAGTCCCGGTGCGGTGGTATCGGCGCTGATGTGCTGGTTCTTCAGGTAGTCGAGCCACTCTTCGAGCGGTGTGGTGGCCACCTGGTTGAACTCGTTGACGCGAATGAGGTAGTACTCCGGGAACACGTCTGTGGGCGACGAGACACCGAGAGCATCGCGCTCCTTCTTGGTCATCGTCAGGCATTTCTTGGTGTGCACCCCCACGAACTGCGTGGTGCCATGGTAGAGATAGTCAGTGCCTTCACCGAGGTTGAAGTAGAGAATGTTGATACTGTACACCTTCTTCACCTGATTGTAGGCCTCTCCGAGGCGGATGTGCTCCGTGATGGCTTTGCTCACTCCGTAGAGGATGCGCTCCAAGTAGTGTATTTGCCGTGTCACCTGCACCTCCACGATGATAATCTCGCCGTTCTCGTCTTTAGCCTTGACGTCAACACGATTAAACTTATCAGTGGCATCTTCCTGGTTTCCTTCACTTTCAAGTATCTCTACGATGCGCATCTCATGGCCTATCAGGACTTTAAAAAGTCCCTCAAGCACTGCGAAGTTCGCCTTGTCGCGGAGCATTCGCTTAACGGCCCAGTCGAAACTGATGATGCGCCTGTCGTCCATTGTTGATATTTTGTATCTAAGTCTTTTTTCTGTGTGATGTCATTGGGCCATGAGGCTGAGTTCCTCTTCGGTGATGCCTGTGGCCTGTGTGATGACAGCCCTGTCTATGCCGGCAAGGAGCAGACGGTGGGCGATGGTCCTGGCGCTTTCTTCCCTGCCCTCGGCCCGTGCGGTGGAGATGTCTTCATTCTCTATCATGAGATTTTCGAGGTGACGGTAGTATGCCGCTTTCTCAGTGTCGCTCATGCTCATCTCTGCCAGTCGTATCCTTGCCTGTTGCAGTCCTGCGGTAGTGGTGTCGGGGCTTATGCGCTGGTTCTTCAGGTAGTCGAGCCACTCTTCGAGTGGTGTCGTGGCTACGTCGTTGAACTGGTTGACGCGTAAGAGATAATACTCCGGGAAGAAGTCGGCAGGTGTTTCCACCTTCAGTGCCTTTCTCTCCTTGTCGTTCATCTTCAGCGTGTCGTTGGAATGTACTCCGACGAAGTTCGTTGTTCCGTGGTAGAGGTAGTCACTACCTTCACCGATGTTGAAGTAGAGGACGCTGATGCTGTATACCTTCTTCACCTGCTCGTAGCCTTGCCCCAGTGCGATATGCTCTGTGATGGCCTTGCTGGCTCCGTAGAGTATGCGCTCGAGGTAGTGTATCTCCCTGTTCACCTGCACCTCGACGATGATGATGTCATCGTTCTCGTCTTTGGCCTTGATGTCAACACGATTGAACTTATCGGTGTCGCTCAGCTGGTTTGCCTCGCTTTCGAGGATTTCGACGATGCGCATCTGACGGCCTGTGAGGACTTGGAACAGTCCTTCAAGGATGCCGAAGTTCGCCTTGTCGCGGAGCATTCGCTTCACGGCCCAGTCGAAACTGATGATGCGCCTGTCGTCCATTGTTGTCTTTTTATATATCTTGTTTGTGCAGAGCGGTTCTGCACATGGTTGTTTTCACTTTTGGTGGGTCCCAAGCAAGCATCTCCCTGAGGAGTGGCGGGTCCGAGGTGGAGTGTCAAAGAGCTACGGTTGGTGGAACCGTCGTTCCCTTCCGTTTGTTGTTTTCCTCGCTGAGGGGCGAGGGGGTGATGCAGCGGCGCTGGGCGCGAGGGGTGCATCGTTTTTTCTTTTGCCGACGGTGGGTCGTCGGCGGGAGTTGCTGAGGGTTATGGCGTAGCCCCCTCTTTATTGTGCCGGTCGGCGAGGAGTGTCCAGACGATGCCGATGAGAGCCACAAAGGACACAAATGCGAGGAAATAAACAGTTGCCATGATCAAAATAGTTTCATATTACACTTTTCTTTAACAGAATGCTTCTTTCGGTTTCTCGCTGCGGTCATCGTCGGTCAATCATCATATTATTTTTGGTAATCTCCGCCGGGGCGTTGGACTCGCGGGGCGCACCCCGGCGGAGATTGGGCTTAGCCGTTCTCGGGAGAGAAGGCTAAGAGAGGATGGTCAGGATTTAGAGATCCCAAGACTGAGTACGCTTTGCCCAGCTGAGGATGTTGATCTGCACAGCGATGTAGCCGTCGATCTCATCATCGGGAGTGGGATCCTTGGAGTAGTCGGTGGGAACAGCCTCACCCAGATACTTGATCTTGTTGACCTTGATGTCATACCAGTTGTTGCGGAGCATACCGTAGCGGCCAAGGTAGTTGTTGGCAGCGGTTGCAGCAGTAGCTTCAGCAGTACCTACGGTAAGATTGCCGATTGAACCAGGATAGGAGCCATTTGCCAGCGTGGGAGCTACAACATTCGTATAGCCAGTTGTTCCCTCCCATGTCTTCCACGGAGTGAGCTGGTCGCCGAAGTGCTTCACACGAATCGTGTAGTAAGAAACACCGCCCTCATAGCAGAGGATAGAACCATCATTAGCAGATACGCCACCAGTGATTGTATTGTTCTTGTAGAGCTTGACAACGTCAGCAAGAATGTCAGCATCAGCAGGAATCTTAGCAGCATCGGCATCAATCACCTTAGCCTTGCCAGCAGCCGTGAACGTAATTGCAGAAATGTTCTTGTAGCCAGCAACATCACGATCGCTCAGAGTGACCGTGAAGTCAGCTGAAGTGAGAGTCTCGCCGGTTTTCAAAGTCAGGTTCTTGGTCTTGACAAATTCGAGGGCCTTGTTCTGGATGAGCGTCTTAACGTCAGCCTCCTTGTAGATCATGCTCTTGTTGCCATTGATGATGTAGAGGTCATCAGCAGTACTTCCAACCTTTGCAGTCACCTTCAGGCGGACCAGCGTGGTGTTGTTCACCGACTGGTGAGCCACATCAAAGGTATTCTCGTAGCAATACTGCGGGTGCGTGTCGCCGAACTCGGTAGAAAGAGCAGCATCGTTTACAGTCGTCTTGGTCAGCTCGTCAGCGATGAGGTCGCCAAACGTTGCAGGCGAAGCCAAATCCTTCGTGTAGTTAGGATCCTTTGCCCAATAAGTGCGATACTTATAGGTAGTAGGATTACCCTCTACGATTGGGGAAATGCCGATATAACGATACTTGTTAGCCTTTCCGTTGATGATAGGAATGAAGTCATCGTGCCCCTCAGTTGAACGAACATAGTATGACTTTTGGTTCGTCTGGTCGAGCACCCAGCCATCGATGGTAATGTTCAGGTCAACAGGAGTAGCACCACCGTTGTACTGAGTGTCAAGCGTTGCCTTTGCCGGTGTTCCGTTGACGGTCACCTTTGCCATACCACGCTCCACATAGATTTCTGCGCATTCGCCATCGCGTGCTTCCTGCTCAGTCTCGTAGACATTCTTGATTTCAACCAGTGTCTGCGTCTTGGCACCAGTAGGTTCGGTAGTGCTGGAACCAGCTTTGTCAGTAAGAGGCGAATTGGCCATATAGAAGCCATTTTGGGTCATCTCCAAGGCTGCAGTCTGGGCACCCGTAGCGTTAGTTGCAATAGTCTTTTGGAAATCGCCGAAAGTGCCGGTGAATGCTGCAGCGCCCACCTGCAGAGCGCCTGTGGCATCAAAAGCAATCAGGTTGTTCTTGTTCAGGATAACCAGAGCGAGGTCACCTTCTGCAACGGTCGTACCGACTTTCTGCACAATCTTCGTGCTGTAGTCCGTCACCTGCTTGTCGCTGGACATTGTCCAAGGCTCAGGATTGATCTGATAGGCAGCCACGAAAGTAGCATCAGCCTCTTTTCCACTTGCAGCGGGACGGAACACAATCAGGGTAGCGTCGTTGACCTTGTACTCCGACTCCATACCGTCGTTCAGCTCGAAAGTAGCAGGAGTGTCGCCATAGTTGTTGTCATCGGTCACATCACTACGGGTAGCGAAACCGTTGTCAACGGGCAGATTGATGTTGAGGGCGATGAACTGCTTTCCGCCGTCCTCTTCGACATTGATGGGCTGCACTTCAGCAATCTCATCCTTGTCACTCGAGCAGGCGCCGAGGAAGAGCCCGGCAGCTGCAAGTGCAAATAAACTTAGTTTTTTCATAAACTTTTGTTTTTAAAGAGTTAATAATAAAGATGAATTAAAAAAAAATTGATTTGTTGTTTCTTTGTTTTACTTTTGTTTGCCAGTACGTGTAATTGTTTTGGGGGGTTAATGAATTCGTTATGCTGTTGGGATGGGTGTGGTTCCCGTAGCTTTAGCTATTACCTTCGGATCGATGCCCGCATCAATCAGCCGCTGTGTCATTTCTTTTATTGCCTTTCGTCTTCCTTCTTCCAGTCCTTCTTCGAACCCGTCGTGTCGAGCGGTTTCAAACGACTCGTTCTCGTTCATCTGTCCAATGAGCACCCGCTCGTATGCGAGCCGTTCCTGATGGTTCATGCGCAGGATGTTGAGCTTTTCGCGAGCCTCCTGAAGGCCTGGTGTGGTGGTGTCGGGGCGAATGCGCGCATTCTTCAGGTAGTCCATCCACTCTTCGAGGGGTGTGGTAGCCATGTCGTTGAATTCGTTGACACGTATGATGTAGTACTCTGGGAAGATGTCAGCGGCCGTCTTTGTCACGATTGCCCCATTCTCCTTGTCACTCAGGTTGAGTTGGTCGTGTGTGTGCACCCCGATGAACTTTGTTGTGCCGTGATAGAGGTAGTCGTTGCCCTCTCCGAAGTTCATATAAAGGATGTTGATGCTGTAGACCTTCTTCACCTTCTCGTAGCCTTCTCCAAGACTGATGTGGTCTACTATGGCCTTACTTGTGCCATAGAGTATACGCTCATAATAGTGTCGCTGGCGGGTGAGCTGAACCTCGACGATGATGATGTCGTCGCTTTGGTCTTTAGCCATGATGTCGACACGATTATACTTGTCGTCCTTGTCGTACTGGTTCCCCTCGCTCTCGAGGATCTCGACGATGCGCAGCTTTCGCCCTGTCAAGACCTGTATGAGCCCTTCGAGGATTGCGAAATTCGCCTTGTCGCGAAGCATTCGCTTCATGGCATAGTCGAATCTGATGATGCGCTTGTCGTCCATATATCTATTTCACATAGAGTTCCTTTCTTTGTGCTTGTCGGCGAATACGCCGCCCACCCGAACGGTGGTGGGGAGGGGCACGGGGCTACTGGGTGAGGAGGCGGATGGCCTCGCGGTTCTTGGCCACGTTGATGCCCTTGCGCTCTGCTGCGTCGAGGTGACGCTTGGCAGTGTCGTAGTTGCCCTCTACGATGTCGATGACGGCACGGAGCTGTTCGGCTGCCCCGCCGTTGCCAGCATGCTGCAGGAGGGTCTTGGCCTTGAGGATGTCGCGCTGCGAGAGAGCGACGGCAGCGAGGTTGACGTTGGCCGTCTCATCGTCGGGATAGTAGTTGAGTGTGGTCTGCATCACGCGGTTGTACTCATCGCTGAAGGGCTTCATCGTCTGTGCCACCTGCCACAGCTCGTGGCGTGAGAGCTGGTGGGGCTTGGTGCGGTAGATGTCGAGGCACTCCTGGATGGTGTTGAACTGCTTGATGTTGAAGGTGATCTCGTAGTCGGAGCGGCGCAGACCGGGATAGATGTTCTTCAGCAGATACATATACTCCTGCGGGTAGAGCTTCTTGATGCGTGCCTCGGTGGCGTCGGCTGTCTTGGCGATGACGGTGCTATCCTGCTGCAGCAGGTCGCTGACGATGCCGGCAATCTCGCTCTTGTGGGGCAGCAGCGTGGCATCGAGGTTAGGCAATGCCTCTTGCAGACCTAACCAGTTCTCGGGTGTGGCCTCTGCTGGAGCGAAGGCGCTGACGGGCAGCTGGTAGTTCTGCCGCAGCCACTCTGTGAGGCTCTTGGCACGGTTGGTGGCCAGCATGTGGTTGTGGTTATATGGCGACTCTGGGCTGGCCCATCCGTGAATCTTGATGCGGTTGACGGTGATGTTGGGGTCGGCGACCATGATGTCGAGCGTGTCGGTAATCTTGCGCAGCTCACGGTAGTTGTCCATATAGTCGGGCTTCATCTCCCAGCGGTCAACGACGAAGGTGATGTAAGCCGTGCCATGCAGCTCGCGCATGGGCTTGTAGGTGTCAGGTTCCTGGTTGGCCAGCTCTGTGAGCTCCCATGGGTCGAGCTGCTTGAGCGTGGCGAGCGGGAACTCCTGGTTCTTCTTCTTGTCGCCACATCCGCAGAGGTCGCATTCGAGCAGCACCTGTGCGTTCTGGTGCCAGGGCTGTCGCTCGATGGCATCGGTATAGGCGTATGTCTGCTCGGTGCCGTTGTAGCGGCGTATCTTCTCGCAGTTGTCGCGATAGAGCTCGTCGATGCCGTCGCGCTCGAAGATGATATCCTGTGTGCGTCCGCTGACGATGAGCGTCTTCATGCGTGTGACGAGGGTGGTGTCGTCGAGCGAGCGGATGACGGGCGTGAATGCGCGGTAGCGGTTGCTGGGCACGCGCAGGTTGTCGAGCACGATGTCGAGTGTGAGGATGGTTCGCCCTTCGGCGGGAGTGACCTGCAGGTTTTTCGCAGCCACCACATCGTTGTCGTCCGAGAGGCGCAGTGTGTTCTGCGCGCGGGCGGTGGTAGTGGCCAGCAGGGCGGTTGCTATGATGAGGAAGTATTTCATTGTATTGATGGGGTGAATGGGTCTTATGGGGGGAATGGTGTTAATGGGCGTGATGTGGGTCAGCTGTTAGAACATATATACTAATGAGAGGGCTGCCTTGGTGGGGCCCACATAAGTCTTGTCGCCACTACCCTCTTTATATTGGCAGTTGGCGCATTTGAACTTCTCGTAGTTGATGTATGCGGCACCGAACCCAATGGCAGCCTCGAAGTTGAAGTGCTGCGAGAGCACCCACTGGTAGCCGTAGCTGACGCCGGCTCCGATGTACCATCCCTCGAAGCGATGGTCGCGCAGCTCCTTCCACCATCCGAGTGGCATCTTGATGTTGCTGGCGCTGTACTCGCCTCCGAAGGCATGAACGCCGACGAAAGAGCCGTTGAAACGGTGGCAGAACCAGTAACGATACTCGGGGTTGACGATCCAGTGCTTGAGGTACTTTCGGTCGGCGCCGTGATTAAACTTAAAGGGGTTGAGTCCATAGAACACCTGCATGGAGTGCTTCTTGCCCACTCCCATCTCCAATCCGAGGTTAGGTGTGGTAGTTGCGTCATAGAGCAGGTTGGTCTTCAGGGCCACTTGCTGAGCATGGCAGTCAGAGGGACAGATGGTCGCTAACAATATTGAACAGACGGCCAAGAGCGCGGTCTTCATTCGCTTCATAGGTTAATTCAGTTTATGACGTTTATCAAAATGCCTATTGAGTTCTACAAATCAGCCGCAAAGTTAGCATTTTTTTTGATAAAACAATACTTTTATTTACATTATTTTATTATTCAGCCGCATTTTTAACAGAAATTATAAAATGACCGAAATGGAGAGGAGCGATGAAAATTTCCGCTTTTGGACAGCGAAAGGAGAGAAAAGCGACAGTGGGACAAAGGATTAGAGGGCGGTGGCATCGCTATCGCGTGCGCGCGTATATAATATTAATGAGTGGAGGCAGGAGGGAGAGAGAGTGCCCTGAGCGGGCTTGCCAACAAAGGGCGCGCGAATACGCGCGCCACCCAACCGGGGGGGGGCGAGGGCGCGCGAATACGCGCGCCACCCAACCGGGAGGGGGCGGGGGGGCGCGCGAATACGCGCGACACGCAACCGGGGGGGGGGCGAGAGCGCGCGAATACGCGCGACACGCAACCGGGAGGGGGCGGGGGGGCGGGGAAGCAGGGGCTGGAAATAATTGGAGCGCTCTGGGTAAAAATTTGGCGTTGACTTTTGAAAATTTGGCGTTGACTTTTGAAAATTTGGCGGCGCCAAATTTTTGTTCCAGGGCGTGGATTTTTTCTGGGAGATGAAGACAGGGGAAAAACGCTGGGCGAGCATCATAGTTTCGATGAAGATGGGGGCTACGGATGAGGGCGAGAGGGTGAGAAAGGGGCGGTGGATGAATAAAAAAAGTTAAATGCGGGAATTAAAATGGCGTGAAGCGAGTGTTAGTGGCAACTTTTGCTTAATTTTGCGGCTGCTATGGGTATACTATATATTGTTCCCACGCCTGTGGGTAACATGGAAGACATGACGCTGCGCGCCATCCGCACGCTGAAAGAGGTGGACGTGGTGCTGGCCGAGGACACCCGCACGTCGGGCATCCTGTTGAAGCATTTCGACATCCACAAGCCCCTGCTGTCGCACCATAAGTTCAACGAGCACGGCACGAGTCAGCAGGTGGTGGCTCGACTGTTGGCGGGCGAGAACATGGCGCTGGTGAGCGATGCGGGAACGCCGGGCATCAGCGACCCAGGGTTCTACTTAGTGCGCGAGGCTGTGCGGGCGGGCATCGAGGTGCAGACGCTGCCGGGGGCGACAGCCTTCGTGCCGGCACTGGTGAGCAGCGGTCTGCCCTGCGACAGGTTCCTCTTCGAGGGGTTCCTGCCACAGAAGAAAGGACGGAAGAGCCGCATAGAGGCCCTGCGCGACGAACCCCGCACCATCGTGCTGTATGAGTCGCCCTACAGGGTGCTGAAGACGCTGCAACAGTTGGCCGAGTGCTTCGGGGCGGAGAGACAGGCAGCCGCATGCCGGGAGATATCGAAGGTGCACGAGGAGTGCGTGAGAGGGACGCTGGGAGAGCTGACGGCACACTTCACAGAGACGGAGCCGAGAGGGGAGTTCGTGATTGTGGTGGCGGGGAAGGAGTGAAAGAGAGATTTTCGCGCGCGCTCTGCGGTGATGGCGGCAAATATGCCGCCCACCCGACCACAAAGCACGGAGGCAGAGAGAGAGGGGGAAGCGCAATGAAAGATATTCATTAACCTAAAATAGAATGAAGATGAAAAAACTGTTATTGATGGCACTGATGGCCGTGGTCGTCAGTGGCTGCGACGAGAAGAAAGCCGGACTGGCAAGTAAAGGCGAAGGCAGTGAGGCATCGGCGATTGAGGAGCTGCAACGTGAGAACGAGATGCTGCGCAACGACCAGGATGAGCTGCTGTCGACGCTGAACGAGATTGAGGACGGGTTCCGCGAGATCAACGAGGCCCAGGGACGCCTCACCGTGGCACGACGCGGCGAGGGTGCCAGCGCCCGTGAGCGCATCAAGGAGAACATGCAGTATATCCAGCAGACGATGGCGCAGAACGCTGAGCTGATAGAGAAGCTGAAGAAGCAGATGAGCGAGGGCACCAAGAAGAGCAAACAGCTGCAACACACCATCGAGAACCTGACGGCGCAGATGGAACAGAAGACGGCGGAGATAGAGCAGCTGCGACAGGAGCTGGAGGCGAAGAACATCCGCATAGACGAGCTGGAACAGCAGACGGCGACCCTGAACGAGAACCTGAACAACCTGGAGCAGCAGAGCCAGCAGCAGAGCCAGACCATCAACCAGCAAGACCGACAGATCAACGCCGCGTGGTATGCTGTGGGCACGAAACGTGAGCTGAAGGACCATAACATCCTGCGCAGCGGTAAGGTGCTGCAGGATGGCTTCGACGCCTCGTACTTCACCGAGATTGACATCCGCGAGATGAACCAGCTGAACCTGAACTCGAAGAAAGCGGAGCTGCTGACCTCGCACCCCGCCGCCTCGTATACGCTGGCGAAGGGCGCGAATGGGCTGTATACGCTGCAGATCAACGACCAACGCCTGTTCTGGAGCACGAGCAAGTATCTGGTGGTACAGGTGAAGTGAAGGAGATGAGGAGTTCTTAGGGGAACGCCGATTTATTTCTCCGCGCGGAAAGGGAGCCGCCCTTTGGATGGATTCATCCAAAGGGCGGCTCTGCGGGATAGATGCTATAGAAGGGATAGATGCTATAGATGCTATAGATGCTATAGATGCTATAGATGCCATTGACGGATAGGCGGGATGGATGCTATTGGCGGGAAGAAGGGGATGGTGAGCCAAGAATTATGCTAAAAGGGGCACTAAAGTAATGTTTTTTTCCAAAAGACTTGCGGGTGTGGTTTTTTTTAACTAATTTTGCATGTGATGAACCATAACGTAATAAAACACTAACAAATGATGAAACTAAAACTATTCTCTTGCACCCTTCTGCTGGCTGGCACCCTGACGGCCCAGGCCCAGCACGTGATGGACGTGAACACAAAGAAGTTGGGCGCCGCCGTGCAGCCCACGATGTATGGCATCTTCTTCGAAGACATCAACTACGCCGCCGACGGTGGCCTGTATGCCGAGATGGTGAAGAACCGCTCGTTTGAGTTTCCCGAGCGTCTGATGGGCTGGCGCGCCTTCGGTCGCTTCGAGGTGCGCGACGACGGTCCCTTCGACCGCAACCCCCACTATGTGCGTCTGCGCTACAGTGGACATAACGACAAGTTCACCGGTCTGGAGAACGAAGGCTTCTTCGGCATCGCCACCTTCAGGGATGCCACCTACCGCTTCAGCGTGTGGGCACGCTGTCCCGAGGGCGGCAGCTCGACATTGGAGGTGAGCTTCGTGGACAACGACACCATGGGCGAGGATCAGCGCTTCGCCACCGCAAAGGTGGAGGTGAGCGGCAAGGAGTGGAAGAAATACACAGCCGAGCTGAAGAGCCCACGCACCGAGCCGAAGGGTGCCCTGCGCATCTTCCTGGCCGGACGGAAGGCCACCACCGACGTGGAGCACATCAGCCTGTTCCCCACCGACACATGGAAAGGTCGTGAGAACGGCATGCGCCGCGACCTGGCCCAGGCGCTGGCCGACATGCACCCCGGCGTGTTCCGCTTCCCCGGCGGTTGCATCGTGGAGGGCACCGACCTGGCCACGCGCTACAACTGGAAGAACACCGTGGGACCCGTGGAGAACCGTCCGCTGAACGAGAACCGCTGGCACTACACTTTCGGTCACCGCTTCTTCCCCGACTATTTCCAGAGCTACGGCCTGGGCTTCTTTGAGTTCTTCCAGCTCTGCGAAGACTTCGGCTGCGAGGCGCTGCCCGTGATCAGCTGCGGACTGAGCTGCCAGTTCCAGAACCCCGACCCCACGAAGCCCGGCGTGCACGTGCCCGTGGACCAGCTCGACGAGTACATACAGGATGCCCTGGACCTGGTGGAGTTTGCCAACGGTCCCGTCGACTCGAAGTGGGGCAAGGTGCGTGCCGACATGGGGCATCCCGAGCCCTTCAACCTGAAATATCTCGGCGTGGGCAATGAGCAGTGGGACTACGACGAGCAGCACGGCGGCTACGGTCCTGTGTTCACTGAGCGTCTGAAGAAGTTCAACGACGCCCTGCGCGCCAAGTACCCCCAGCTGAAGCTCATCGGCACCACCGGTCCGAACAGCGAGGGCTGGGACTTCGACCTGCTGCAGCCTCGCATGAAGGAGCTGAAGGTGGACCTCTACGACGAGCACTACTATCGCAACGAGCAGTGGTTCCTGACCCACGGCCTACGCTACGACAGCTACGACCGCAAGGGTCCGAAGGTCTTCGCCGGCGAGTATGCCTGCCACGGACGGGGCAAGAAATGGAACCACTTTGAGACATCGCTCTACGAGGCCGCCCACATGACGGGCATCGAGCGCAACGCCGACATCGTGCACATGGCCACCTACGCCCCGCTGTTTGCCCACGTGGAGGGCTGGCAGTGGCGCCCCGACGCCATCTGGTTCGACAACCTGCGGTCGTTTAAGAGCGTGAGCTACTACGTGCAGCAGATGTTCGCCATGAACAAGGGCACGAACGTGCTGCCGCTGACCATGGGCGGCAAGCCCGTGGCCGGACAGGAGGGACAGGACGGGCTCTTCGCCTCGGCCGTCTTCGACAGCCCCACCGGCGAGGTCGTGGTGAAGGTGGTGAACACGTCGAAGCAGCCACAGGAGGTGGTGCTGAACATCAACAACATCAAGGGCGAGCGCACCGCCCAGACCATCACCCTGCAGCACAATGGCTCGTGGGACGACGAGAACACGCTGGAACAGCCGGAGAAGATAATGCCCCGACTGGGCACAATGAACTGCACCGCTGGTGCCAAGAACACACTGGTGGTGAGCGACCAGTTGCCCGCCATGACCTTCAGGATCTATAGGATGAAGAAGTAGGGAGAGGAGTAGGCATAGTTGACATAGTAGAGATAGATGCTATAGAATATATAGTTGATATAGAAAAGAGACTAATTGTTGTTGACATGAATAATCAAAGCAAGGCGCTGCTGGAAGAGAGAATCGTGGCGGTGCTGAAGACCGTCTACGACCCGGAGATTCCCGTGAACATCTTCGACCTGGGCATGATCTACAAGATTGACGTGCACGAGGATGCCTCCGTGGAACTCGACATGACCTTCACCGCCCCGAACTGTCCGGCCGCCGACTTCATCCTGGAAGACGTGCGGACAAAGGTGGAGGGCCTGGAAGGCGTGAACGGCGCCACCGTCAACCTGGTGTTCGAACCCGCCTGGGACCAGTCGATGATGAGCGAGGAAGCCCGGGTGGAATTAGGGTTTGAATAAGTCAGAGGTGAGAGGTGAGAGGTGGGAGGTGAGCCGACAGATAGAAGACACAGACCCCACCCCTACCCCCTCTCGTTGAAGGGATGGGAAGGTCTGCGCATTGAAACGCGAACAAATAGAAATCACTTAATATGAAGCCTATCTATTTTCTTTCCGATGCCCACCTGGGATCTTGGGCCTTGGAGCACCGGCGCATGCAGGAGCGGCGGCTGGTGCGCTTCCTCGACAGCATCAAGGAGAAGGCTGCCGCCATCTATCTGCTGGGCGACATGTTCGACTTCTGGTTTGAATACAAGTACGCGGTGCCCAAGGGCTACACCCGCTTCTTAGGTAAGCTGTCGGAGCTGACCGACCTGGGCGTGGAGGTGCACTACTTCGCCGGCAACCACGACATCTGGACATTCGGCTACTTAGAGAAGGAGTGTGGCGTCATCCTGCACAAACAGGCCATCACCACCGAACTGTATGGGAAGGTGTTCTTCCTGGCCCACGGCGACGGGCTGGGCGACCCCGACAAGAAATTCAAGTTCGTACGCTACCTCTTCCACAACCGGGCGTGCCAGTGGGCCTTCTCCACCATCCATCCCCGCTGGGGGATATGGTTCGGACACACGTGGGCCAAGCGCTCACGCATGAAGCACCCCAACGGCGAGGAGCCACCCTACATGGGCGAGGACCGCGAGTACCTGATACGCTATACCAAGCAATATATTCAGTACCACTCGAACGTTGACTACTTCATCTACGGCCACCGCCACGTGGAGATAGACCTGCAGCTGACGAAGAAGGCTCGCGTGGTGGTGCTGGGCGACTGGATTACGCACTTCAGCTATGTGGTCTACGACGGGCAGCACCTCTTCCTGCAACAGTATATTGAGGGCGAGAGCCAGGTGTGAGCCACCGCAGTGAACGCCAACGAGGATTCATACATCATTATGCCTTGAAATGAAAGAATTTGTCATCTCAGAAGCCAAAACCGAGACAGCGGTGCTGGTGGGACTGATTACCCCCCAGCAAGACGAAGCCACCACCCGCGAATACCTTGACGAGCTGGAGTTCCTGGCCGAGACGGCCGGTGCCACCACCATGCGCCGCTTCACCCAGCGCGCCAACGGTCCCAGTCAGGTGACCTATGTGGGCAGCGGCAAGTTGCAAGAGATCAAGCAATACATCAAAGAATGCCAAGATGCCGCCGACGAAGCTACTGACGATACTGAATGGCCCAACGGCCAGCGTCCCCAGCCCGTGGGTATGGTCATCTTCGACGACGAGCTGAGCGCCAAGCAGCTGCGCAACATCGAGAAGGAGCTGCAGGTGAAGATTCTGGACCGCACCAGCCTCATCCTCGACATCTTTGCCATGCGTGCCCAGACCGCCGAGGCCAAGGCACAGGTGGAGCTGGCGCAGCACCGCTATATGCTGCCCCGACTGCAGCGTCTGTGGACCCACCTGGAACGTCAGGGAGGCGGCAGCGGCGGCGGTGGCGGCAAGGGCACCGTGGGGCTGCGCGGCCCCGGCGAGACGCAGTTGGAGATGGACCGCCGCATCATCCTGCATCGCATCACCCTGCTGAAGCAGCGTCTGCAAGAGATTGACCAGCAGAAGACCACCCAGCGCAAGAACCGTGGACGGCTGATACGCGTGGCACTGGTGGGGTATACCAACGTGGGCAAGTCGACGCTGATGAACCTGTTGGCGAAGAGCGACGTCTTCGCCGAGAACAAGCTCTTTGCCACCCTCGACACCACCGTGCGCAAGGTGACCATCGAGAACCTGCCGTTCCTGCTGGCCGACACCGTGGGATTCATCCGCAAGCTGCCCAGCGACCTGGTGGAGAGCTTCAAGAGCACCCTCGACGAGGTGCGCGAAGCCGACTTGCTGGTGCATGTGGTGGACATCAGCCACCCCGGTTTTGAGGAGCAGCTGAAGGTGGTGGAGCAGACACTGGCCGAGCTGGGCTGCGCCGAGAAGCCCTCGATGATTGTATTCAACAAAATCGACGCCTACCGCTGGACACCGCAGGACGAAGACGACCTGACAGAGCCCACACGCGAGAACATCTCACTGGCCGAGCTGCAGCGCACCTGGATGGCCCGCATCCAAAGTTCCGACTTCACGACGGCCAGCGACTGCATCTTCATTTCTGCACGCCAAAAAGACAATATCGAAGAGCTTCGCGCGTTATTATATAAAAAGGTACGCGAGCTGCACGTGCAGAAGTACCCATACAATGACTTTTTGTACCAAAGTGAGTGGGAGGAGTGAAAGGGAGTGAGAGGGAGGAGTGAAAGGGAGTGAGAGGGAGTGAAAGGGAGTGAAAGGGAGTGAAAGGACGTTAGATGAGGAGGAGTGGGAGGAGTGAAAGGACGTTAGATGAGGAGGAGTGAAAGGGAGTGAAGGGAGTGAAAGGAGTGAGAACACTATATAATTTGGAACTGTTTATACAATCATATAATCGCATGATACTATATGGATTTCAAAATGTGATAGCATGGCAAAAATCACATGCTTTTGTCATAGAAGCTTATCGGGTGACAAAGAAGTTCCCCGAAGATGAACGTTTTGGCTTGACATCACAATTTCGCCGGGCTGCAGTATCTATAGAAGCCAATATAGCAGAAGGATATAAAAGGATAAGCAAAGCAGATAAACTTAGAATGCTCAACATCGCTCAGGGAAGTCTTGAAGAATGCCGGGACTACTTGATTCTATCAAGAGATTTTTCATATATTGACGAAACTGATATTCAGCTACTTTACAATTCATTGGAAGAAGCCAGCAGGTTCTTGAATTCTTATTGTAAAGGAATAATAAACAACAATGGAATCAAAGACTGAAGCCAAAGGACTGATGTCCCTTCACTCCCTTTCACTCCTTTTCACTCCCCTTCGCTCCAACTAATCAACCAACAAATATTAATATGAACTACAGACAACTAACTCAAGACGAGATTCAAGTTTTAGAGCAGAACGTGTGCTGGGCCGAGGACTGGACACGTGTGCTGGTGCATGAGGAATTCCGGCCGTACAACTTCCATCGCGTGATGTTCTACGGTGACATCCGCTTAGGACGTTTCGAGAAGAAGATTGAGGTGGCCAAGGGCTTCTTCAAGCACTCTGGCATCAACGACGCCACGCTGCGCAACGTCAGTGTGGGCAACGACTGCCTGATTGAAAAGGTGGGCAACTTCATCAACAACTACACCATCGGCGACGACTGCTACATCTCGAACATCTCGACGCTGGAGACCACCGAGGGTGCCAGCTATGGCGCCGGCTCTACCATCAGCGTGCTCAACGAGATGGGCGACGGCAACGTGGTGCTCTTCCGCGAGCTGAACTCGCAGTTGGCCGCCTTCATGGTGAAGCACCACGACGACAAGGCATTGATGCAGCGCCTGCACCAGCTCATCGACGACGAGGTGCGCATCAGCACCCCCGAGCGAGGCATCATCGGCAATCGCGTGAAAATCATCAACACCAAGGACATCACCAACACCGTCATCAAAGGCGACTGCGAAATCAGCGGTTGCGCACGGCTCAACGAGTGCACCATCCTCAGCTCGGAGGACGCCAGCGTGTTCATCGGCACGGGTGTCATCTGCGAGAACAGCATCATCTGCGACGGCTGCAGCATCAACAACTCGGTGAAGATGCAGGACTGCTTCGTGGGCGAGGCCTGCCAAATCACCAACGGCTTCACCGCCGAGGCCAGTCTGTTCTTCGCCAACTCGTTCATGGCCAACGGCGAGGCCTGCGCCGCCTTCTGCGGCCCCTTCTCGGCCAGCCACCACAAGTCGAGCCTGCTCATCGGCGGACAGTTCTCGTTCTACAACGCTGGCTCGAACACCAATTTCTCGAACCACGCCTACAAGATGGGGCCTATGCACTACGGCACGCTGGAGCGCGGCACGAAGACCGCCTCGGGCAGCTATGTGCTGATGCCCGCCACCATCGGCGCCTTCAGCGTCTGCTTCGGCAAGCTGATGCACCACCCCGACACGCGCAACCTGCCGTTCAGCTATCTGATGGCCTACGGCGAGACGATGTACATCGTGCCCGGACGCAACATCACCACGGTGGGCCTCTACCGCGACATCAAGAAATGGCCCAAGCGCGACAAGCGCTCAAAGTTGGCCAAGAAGAGCATCATCAACTTCGACTGGCTCAGCCCCTACACCGTGGGCGAGATTGTGGAAGGCATCAAGATTCTGGAAGCGCTGCGCCAGGCCAGCGGCGACAACGTCACCACCTACAACTTCCATGAATACGTCATCAATGCCTCCAGTCTACAGAAGGGCTTGAAGTACTACGACATCGCCCTGCGCATCTATATGGGAGCCGTGCTGAAGCGCGCCACCAAGGAGGGATTCTTCGGCAAGCCAAAATCGGAAGTGGGCAAAGGCCCTTGGTCCGACCTGAGCGGACTGCTCACCCCCGTGAGCGAGGAGCAGCGCCTCATCGACGACATCAACAATGGTGCCATCGACAACATCACCCAGGTGCTCGACCGCTTCGACGACATCAACAACCAATATAGCGACTACCGCTGGGCATGGAGCTACCAGCTCATACTTGACTACTACCACCTGACGGAACTCGACGAGCAGGCTTGTGAGCGCATACGCGAAGACTATGTGCAGGCTCGCCGCGCCTGGATAGCCGAAATCAGGAAGGATGCCGAGAAGGAGTATGCCATGGGCGACGTTGACCGCGAGGTGTTCGACGATTTCTTGGAGAAGCTCGACCACGAGATAGACTACGAGAGCTAACGGCCCCTCTGGTATATAGGAAAAGCATCATTGGCCAAACGCCGATGCGAGAAACAGAAGAAGCGCAGTCTTTTGGCTGCGCTTCTTCTGTTTTGAACTTGCAAAGGAGAGGGAGGGGGCTTCGTCATCTCAGCAACTGGCGGGCGAACTCGATGATGGTGTCGCGGCCACGCCGGAAGTCGTCGTCGGTGAGGCTGACGTAGTAGTCGGGTTCGATGCCGAACTCGGTGGAATGGCGCTGGGCGTCGTAGGTGGGCACAGCCGAGAAGCGCACACTCCAGCCATTGGGCAACGACGACGAGAAGGGCATGCCAGCACCGCCGCCGGTATGGTCGCCCACCACCTTCACCTGCGGCAGAGCCTTCATATACATGGTGAACTCGTTGGCAGCCGAGAAGACGTGGCGGTTGGTGAGCACCACCACGGGCTTATGCCAGCGGATGTTCTTCGAAGGCTCCAGATAATGAGGCTGCAAGTCTGAGAAATCGCTGTGGCCCGGCCCCGTCTTGTGCTGTGTATAGCCCACGAGTGTCTTCTCGTGGCAGAAGCGAGCGGCCAGCATGTCGGCATTGGTCAGGTTGCCTCCCCCGTTGCCCCGGATGTCGATGATAAGCCCTTGGCAGAGCATCAGATGCATCAGCACCTCGTCGAGGTTGCCCTCGCCGAAGCCCGATGTGAAGCTGTCGTAGCGCACATAGCCGATGTTGTCGTCCAGGATGCGGTAGTCCAAACCGCCAGCAATCCTGTAGTCGGTGCCCAAATAGACGCGCAGCAGCGAGTCGCTCAGATTGGCCGGATAGTCTTCGAACCAGCTCCAATAGCGTCCGTAGTCGTGGGCCGCCGAGAGGTTCACATGTCCATCGCGCAGCTCGCCCAGCATCTGGCACAGCACCTCGAAGAGCTGCAGGTCGGTCATCTTGTCGTTCACGCGTTCCTTATACTTATAGTACACCTGCTGCCAGTCCACTCCCAGTTCATGTTGCTTGTAGTCGAGGAAGCAGTAGTGCTCGTCGATGATGCGCCACAGCGCCTCGAAGTTCCCCGTCGGTGTGTCGGGCAGTTCTTCCTCGTCGACACAGGACGATAGCGTGAAGCAAAGCGCCACACAGAGCGCTACGCTAAAGGACAAACGGAAAATGATAAATGATAAATATCGGTTCATTGACGGGATGGCGGAATAACGATATAACGAAATGACGAGATAACAAAATGACGGGATGCCGTTATAACGAAATCACGGTATAACGACTTCCCGTTATCACTTCTTCTTCACGGGATCGCAGGTGAGTCCGCAACCCAGTTTCTTGAAAATCTTGCGGTCCACCTCGCTCAGCATCACGGTGCTGTGCACCTGGCACCCCTTCAGCTGTGGCAACTGCTCCAGCGCACGGCGGCAGCGCTCATCGCCCTGGCTCAGCACGCTCAGTGCCACCAGCACCTCGTCGGTGTGCAGTCGTGGGTTGTGGGCTCCCAAGTATTCGGTCTTCGTCTTCTGCACAGGCTCGATGAGCGACTGCGGGATGAGCCTGGCCTCGTGGGGGATGCCGGCCAAGTGCTTGGTGGCGTTGAGCAGCAGGGCGGCTGAGCATCCCAGCAGGGGCGAGCTCTTCGAGGTGATGATGGTGCCGTCGCTCAGCTCCATGGCGGCGGCGGTGTGGCCGCTCAGCTCGCGCTTGGCGGCAGCGGCCACGGTGACACGGCGGTAGGCGGTGGTGATGTGTGCCTGGTTGAAGAGCAGCAGAATCTTGTTCACCTCGCGCTCATTGTCGGCACCATCGGCCAACTTGTTGGTGGCATCGTAGTAGCGGCGGATGATCTCCTCGCGACTGGCATTGCAGCACACCTCGTCATCGCTGATGCAGAACCCCACCATGTTCACGCCCATGTCGGTGGGACTCTTGTAGGGGTTCACGCCGTAGATGCCCTCGAAGAGCGCGTTGAGCACGGGGAATATCTCGATGTCGCGGTTGTAGTTGACAGCAATCTTGTCGTAGGCCTCCAGATGGAAGGGGTCGATCATGTTCACGTCGTTCAGGTCGGCGGTGGCGGCCTCATAGGCGATGTTCACGGGGTGCTTCAGCGGCAGGTTCCACACGGGGAAGGTCTCGAACTTGGCATATCCTGCGTGGATGCCTCGCTTGTTCTCGTTGTAGAGCTGGCTGAGGCACACGGCCATCTTGCCGCTGCCGGGACCGGGGGCGGTGACGATGACCAGCTCGCGCGACGTCTCCACATAGTCGTTCTTGCCAAATCCGTCTTCGCTGGCAATAAGCTCCACGTTGTGGGGGTAGCCATCGATGAGGTAGTGCACGTAGCTGCGGATGCCCATGCGCTCCAAGCGGTGACGGAACTGGTCGGCGGCATGCTGGCCGTTGTAGTGGGTGATGACCACGCTGCCCACCATGAACTGCCGACTCTGGAACTCCTCGCGAAGGCGCAGCACGTCCTCGTCGTAGGTGATGCCCAGGTCGGCGCGCACCTTGTTCTTCTCGATGTCGTCGGCTGAGACCACGATAACAATCTCCAAGCTGTCGCGCAGCTGTGCCAACATGCGCAGCTTGCTGTCGGGCTTGAAGCCGGGGAGCACACGCGAGGCGTGGTGGTCGTCGAAGAGTTTTCCGCCCAGTTCCATGTAGAGTTTGCCGTCGAACTGGGCAATACGGTCGCGAATGTGTTCGCTCTGAATTTTGAGGTACTTCTCGTTGTCGAATCCTGTCTTCATCATCTTTGTGTCTGCATTGCGGCTTTTCGATGCGAAAAATAAGTTAAGGGGCCACAATACGGGATGCAAAATTACGAAAATTCTTTCAGACAGCCAAAGCAATTCGAGGGTTTATTTGAAAAAAAACGCTTGCGGCTGGAAAAGGCACCGACGGGGAGAGGATGGGGAGGAGGGCAAAGGACAGGGAGGACTACAGCAGATACTCCAGACGCTTGAAGGCGGGTGCCAGCAGTGTGGTCTCCACCTCCTGGCCACCGGGCGAGCGGAAGATGCAGCGGCGCTGCTTGGGCAGCAGGTTGCTCACATGGTGGATGTTGAGCAGCGTGCTGCGGTCGGCACGCACAAACACCTCGGGGCTGAGCATCTTCTCCAAGGCACCGAGGCCCATCAGCACCATGTCGTTGTGGTGGAAAGTCACCAGCTGCGAGTAGTTGCCCTCGCCCTTGAAGTAGGCGATGTCCTTCACCTCCACCACGACGGTACCGCTGGCGGTGCGCAGGGTGAGCCGCTCGGCAAAGGTCTTCTCCGTCATCTTCACAATGTCCTTGGCCAGCTCGCTGTCGGCCTCGCCGATGACTTTCTGGCGTATGGCCTCTATCTGCTCCTCGCGCTGGATGTTCTCGCGTTGCAGCTTCACCATGCGCTTCCTATTCACCCTTTTCTCGTGCCAACGGGTGGCTGCCCACACCATCAGCGACACAGTTAGCAACACCAGCGCCCACACCCACCAGTGCTGCCACCACGCCAGCGGCGGGGCGATGTAGGTGTCTTCCTCGCTGTAGGCCAACAGCTCTTCGGGGCGAAAGGAGGTCATCTGTTCTATGCCGGGCAGCCACACAGTGCCGTCGTCCTCTTCGGCCATCACCGCCTTCAGCGGCTCGGTCATGGTGAAGCCATTCAGGTGGTTGAAGAACCGCTGGTCGCTGAGCCGACCCTTGTCGTCGACGCGACAGACAAACAGACCGTCGACAACCGCCGCCACCAAGAAGCCCCGTGGCGACAGGTGGAGCGAGCGCACTTCGTGGCCGCTGAGCTGCGGCATCTGGGGGGTGAGCGATGCCACATGACCGTCGACCACGCAGAACAGCGAGTCGGCCGAGGCGAAGAAGATGTTGCCCCGCTGGTCGGTGGCCAAGGCGCTGACAACGAGTTTCTGTTGGCCATATTCCACCTTGCTCATTTGACGGTTCTTGTCGATGCAGTAGAGTCCCCCGCTGCTGCCTATCCACAGCTTGCCGCTGGCATCCTGTGCGGCGCACCACGGATGTATGATGGTGGTGACCAGCGTTTCGATGGTGGCTGTGGCGGGGTCGTAGGCGCTGATGGTGGTGCGGCTGCCCACAATGACCCGGCCCCATGCCGAGGCCACAAACTGGTAGCGGTCGCGGGGCAAGCCTATCCAGCGCAGGGTGGCGGTGGTGTCGCTATGCGTGGTGATGGCCACCACGTCGCCATTGCCGGCCATGAACACTTCGTCGCCCACCTTGGCGGCACTGGGGGCATAGAACTGTTCGGGATTGTCGTCGACGATGGTGGTGGCGCCCCGCTGACTGCGCACCATCAGCTTGCCGTTGAGCGTGCCCATCAACAGTCGTCCGTCGCCACAAGCGGCCACGGCTCTCACAATGTCGTTCTCGTCAGCAAGTTGATGATTGGTGAAACAGCGGGTGAAGAAGCAGTAGACGCCCTGATAGGTGGCCACCCACAGGCGGTCCCAGCGGTCGACGAGCACGTCGCGGATGAGATTGATGCCCGTCACCACCTGATGCACGCCCTCGCCATCGCAAAGATACACGCTGTGCTCGTCGGCCACCACGCAGTCCGTGCGTATCTTCCTCACCGTCAGTCCATAGCTGGCCGCCGACCAGTCGGCCTGAGTCAGCAGTCGCAGACTGTCGCCCTGCCAGGCATAAATGCCGTCGGAGGCGAAGGCCAGCAGGGCCGAGTCGGTGCGCAGCAGGGTGTAGACGTCGGTTTTGTCCCACAGTTTGGTGGGCTGTCCCCCGTCAGGCTTCAGCAGGAAGGTCCCTTGCTCTGTGGGGGCTATCGCTTCGCCTGATTCGGGGTCGTAGTAGAGCTTGCGGTCGGGGGTCATCGTGTCGAGCAGTGGATGTGCCAACACGGGGGTGATGGTCTGCCGCGTCATCAGGCACAGCCGCCGCTGCTGCTCCAGGCTGTCCTCCATCAGCACGTAGCCGTTGGGCAGGCTGCCGGCATTCAGGTTGTTCAGCAGCCAGTGGCCATCCTCGTCGAGGGGCAGCGGCTCCACGCCGTCGTAGTCCACCGTCCACTGCCGGAAGAATCCCAGCGCCCTCACCTCGCCATGGCCATGCAGGGGAGCGCCATTGTCATCGACCTCGGCAAACCCCACGATGTTCAGGCGGCGACCCTTGAGGAAGGGGGTGAAGGCGCGGCCATCGAAGCGCACAAAGCCCGACAGCGTGCCCACATATATATATCCGCGCGAGTCTTGCCACAACCGTTCGGTCTGCATCTGCGGCAGGCCGTCCTGCACGGTGTAGCGCCGATAGGTCAAATCGCTCAACATCTGCCCCCGCATCAGAAGGCAGCAGCCGAGTGCCAGCATCAAAAGGATGGTTCGCCGCGTTGATTGCATGTTGCAAAAGTACGACAAAAATACGGAACGGGCAAAAAAAAGGCAAAAAAATGTGGAATTAGGCGTTCAGTTCGTCATTCGCAGGGGGCAGTTCGTCAAAAAACGCCATTTCAACGGTTATTCTTTTGCTTTTTCTGCTTAAATTTGCAACCAGATTAATTCATCAAACACGTATCATTATGAAACAAATTCAACGTTACTTCAAGAGAGTTTTGCTCTCACTGCTCGCGCTCATGGCCACCGCCATGGGAACGAAGGCCGACGACATGACCGCCACGCCGCTCACCTTCGAGGCCGTGGAGGCGGGGACGATCAACATCGTCAACCCCAACTTGCTGACGATAGAATTCAGCAAGGACGGTGCCACATGGACTGCAGCCAGCAGCAACCCCATCAGCATCCCCGTGGCCGCTGGCGACCAGGTGCGCTTCCGAGGCGACAACCCTGCCTATGGCATGCTGGCACCCGACGAATGGGCCTTCAAGGAGCAGTACACCCGTTTCACCGCCACCAATGATGTCTATATTTATGGCAATGTGATGAGCCTCATCAGCTCCACGGGCTATCCCACGCTCACCACGCTGCCCATCGTTGGAGGCGACGAGGAGTGGGATATGGATATCAACCTCGCCTTTTTGTTCACAACTCCTGTATCGGAAGACGATTGGGCACCCAAGGACAACACCACCATCAAGAACCACCCCACGAAGGACATCGTGCTGCCTGCCATGAACGTCACCCGCAGCGGCTATATGTATATGTTCTCCGGCTGCCAAGGGCTGACGCGTGCGCCAGAACTGCCCGCCACCGACCTGGGCTGGGGCTGCTATCATCAGATGTTCTCCAACTGCATCAACCTGGAGAGAGCGCCTGAATTGCCCGCTGCCAGCGTTCCCTCGGAGGGCTACAGCTGGATGTTCAATGGTTGCACGAAGCTGAACTACGTGAAGTGCCTGGCCACCGACATCTCTATCGAGGGCTGCACGGGTGGATGGCTGACAGGTGTAGCTGCCACGGGCACCTTCGTCAAGGCCGCAGGCATGAACGATTGGACAGTAGGGCCGCAGGGCGAATGGAACGAGGTGGACGGCATCCCCGAAGGCTGGACAGTGGAAGAAGCCAGCGAAGCCACTGACATGGCAGGTGAGCCACTGACCTTCGAGGCCGTGGAGGCAGGAACCATCACGGTGAAGTACGACTACTACGGCGATGCCCCCTCAGGGTACATCCAGCCCATCCAGTACAAGCTGAACGACGGAAGCTGGACGGAGGTGACATGGGATGAAGACATTGCCTTGGCTGCCAACGATGTCATCAGCTTCCGTGGCGACAACCCCAGCTGCTACGACTCGGAGAACTGGGAGCACTATTACTTCGTCTGCTCCAACGACTGCTACGTCTATGGCAATGTGATGAGTCTGCTCCACTCCACGACATTCGCCACCGAGACCACGCTGACCGACGAGTATTGCTTCAGCGATTTGTTCTGCAACCAATGGGAACCGAACACCACCATCAAGAACCATCCCACCAAGGACATCGTGTTGCCAGCTACGACGCTCACCGACTACTGCTACAATTCGATGTTCAATGGCTGCACTGGTCTGACACGCGCCCCTGAGCTTCCTGCAAAGGTGATGACCGCGTATTGCTACAACGACATGTTCAACGGCTGCACATCGCTGACGGCTGCCCCCGCGCTGCCGGCCACCACGCTGGCCGAGGGCTGCTACACCTTCATGTTCTGGGGCTGCACGGCGCTCACATTGGCTCCGGTGTTGCCCGCCACCACACTGGCCAACATGTGCTACGACGGCATCTTCATGAACTGCGAGAACCTGGCCACAGCCCCCGCGCTGCCAGCCCCCATCCTGGCCGAGGGCTGCTACTCCGAGATGTTCATGGGTTGCACCAGCCTGACAACAGCCCCCGACCTGCTTGCCGAGACGTTGGTAGAAGGATGCTATAGCATGATGTTCAACGGCTGCACCAGCCTGAACTATGTGAAGTGCCTCGCCACTGACATCTCGGCCGAGAACAGTACTTACGGCTGGCTCACCGGTGTGCCCGCCACGGGCACCTTCGTCTTGGCCGACGGTACCGACTGGAGCGTGAAAGTGCCTACGACCGACTATGACGACGAAATTCAAATCAACGGCATCCCCGGAGGCTGGACCGTCACCACCGAATCGGGCACCACCACCTACGCCTTCACCGTGCCCGCCTCGGGCATAGGCACCTTCAGCGCCGACGAGGCCGTCGTCGTGCCCGCAGGACTCACCGCCTACTACTGCACCGCCTTCGATGCCGATGCCAGCACCATCGCCATCCAGGCCATCGAGGGCGACGTGATTCCCGCCGCCACCGGCGTGCTGCTGCGCGGCGAGGCAGGGCAGACCTTCGCTCTTGAAACCACCACCGAGGCCGCCGAGGCCATCGCCGACAACAGCCTCGTGGCCGTCACCACCGCCACCCATGTACTGGCTACTGATGGCGACTTCACCAACTTCATGCTCACGGGCGGACACTTTGTGAAGATACAGGAGGCCGACGCCAACGTGAAGATGCCCGCCAACAAGGCTTATCTGCAGATTCCAACGGCCAGCATCGTCAGCGTAGCACGCCCCATCACCCTGATTTGGGACGAGACGACAACCGCCATCGCCAACGTTGAACGATTAACGATGAACAATGAACGTGCTTACGACCTGCAGGGCCGCCGCCTTTCGGAATTCGGAATTCGGAATTCGTCATTAAAGAAGGGCCTTTATATTGTCAACGGAAAGAAACTATATATTAAATAAGGAGGAGCAATCATGGAAAAGAAGAAATACGAAATGCCACGTTGTGCCATAGTAGTCGACAACGAACCCTTCATGAACGCCGTCAGCGTCGACCCCAGCGGCTGGGGCGACCAGTCAGGCGCCGAGTCGCGCAGTTTCCGCAACAAGCAGTGGGACGACGATGACGACATGGGGTGGTGAACGCACCATCGGCGAGGAAAGGAACGCATCTTTCGAAGCAAAGACAAAAAAAGTGACAGATTTCTTGGCAGTTTGCCAATTATTTCCTAATTTTACAACCGAATAATAATCACCAACAAACAATCATTATGAGACGCAAACAATTACTAACAACACTCGTACTGCTGCTCACAGCTCCCCTGTGGGTCATGGCACAGCAGTACTGGGAGAGCGGCACCAGCAAAACAGGAGCGGTGTCGAAGAACGTACACGACGTGTGGTACACCATCAGCCTGCCTGAAGACGGCGAGGTGACCATCACCCATGAGCCGCTGGGCAACATCAGTGGCGAGAACATCACGCTCTATGCCGTCGTCGACGGCGAGAACGTGCAGCGTGACTTCAGCTGGGTGGACGGCTCGAACCGCTCGTTCAACTGTCCGAACCTGAAGCCGGGCATCTACAAGGTGAAGATGCACGCCAACCCCAGGAACGACAAGGCCAGCGGCACCTACCGCCTGACCTACGTCTTCACCGCCCCAACGGTGAAGACCGACCCCACGCCCAATGCCACCTGGGACGACTGCCCCCTGCTGCAGAGCGGCGTGACGCTGGGCGGCCACATGGGCTATGCCTATGCCCCGGCCGACGTGGACAACGTGGACTGGTTCAAAATTGAAGTGCCCAAGGACGGCAAGGTGCAGTTTGAATTCCGCAGCGCACCCACCCTCACCGTTGGCTATGTGGAGCTTTGCGCCATCAATGCCGAAGGTACCGACGTGATGCGCCGTGGCGGACAGTGGCTCGACCATCCCGACTCCACGCTGGTGTTCGAAGTGCCCAACTGCCAAGCTGGCACCTACTATTTCTATATGCCACGGCGCGGCGGCTACGGCATCTACCACCTCACCTACCGCTTCATCGCACCCGTGACCGACAGCGACCCCGAGCTGAACGACACGTGGCAGACGGCTACGCCACTTGCCGACGGTGTGCTACAGAACAGCCACCTGGGCTATGCCTACAATAACAATCAGGATGTGGTCGACTGGTACTCCATCGAGGTGCCCGAGGACGGCAAACTGACCATCGTCGCGCGCAGCAACTCGACACTTACCATCGGCTATGCCGAGCTGTGCGCGCTCAATGCCGACCAGACCGGCGTGGATCGCCGCAACGGAAAGTGGCTCGACTATCGCGACTCCACCTTGGTGTTCGAGACACCCAACGTCTCGGCTGGCACCTATTATCTCTATATGCCGCTGCGCGGAGGATACGGCACCTACACCGTGACCTCCTATTTCACGGGCCACAGTGCCGAGGCCGACCCGGAACCCAACGATGAATGGGTGTCGGCCACCCCGCTGCGACAAGGCCCCGCCGTGACGGGCCAGCTGGGCTACGACTACAACAACACGAAGGACATATACGACTGGTACAAGCTCAACGTGCCCGAAGAAGGCAAGATTACGCTGACCATCAGCAGCGAAACGACGCTAACCATCGGATATGGTGAAATCTGCGTGCCCAATGCCGAAGGCACCAGCACCATCCGTCGCAATGGCCAGTGGCTCGACCATCCGGGCGACACCCTCACCTTCGTGCTGAACAACGCCGCCGCTGGCGACTACTATCTCTATTTGCCCCTGCGTGGAGGCTACGGCACCTATTCGCTGCAATACACCTTCACCCCCTGTGCCATGGCCAACGATGCTGCCGACAATTACACATGGGACACTGCCGCCATCATCGAGTCAGGCACCACCAAGGATGCCCGCTTGGGCTACGACTACAGCAACTCGTTCAACGACCACGACTGGTTCCGTTTCGACGTGCCTGAGGAGGGCGCCATCCAGCTCACCATCTACAGCGAGAAGACGCTCACCCTGGGCTACGCCGAAATCTGCGTGCCCAATGCCGAAGGCACTAGCACCATCCGTCGCGACGGCAAGTGGCTCGACCATCCGGGCGACACCATCACCTTCTCGCTGAACAACGCTGCCGCCGGAGCTTACTATCTCTATATGCCCCACCGTGGAGGTTACGGCGGCTACACCGTGAAGTACGACTTCATCCCGTGCGCCATGGCCAACGATGCTGCCGACAACTACACATGGGACACTGCCGCCATCATCGAGCCCAGCACCACCAAGGAGGCTCGCTTAGGCTACGACTACAGCAACTCGCTCAACGACCACGACTGGTTCCGTCTCGACGTGCCTGAGGAGGGCGCCATCCAGCTCACCATCTGCAGCGAGAAGACGCTGACCCTGGGCTACGCCGAAATCTGCGTGCCCAAAGCCGATGGCACCGACACATTCAGACGTGAAGGCAAGTGGCTCGACTATCCGGGCGACACGCTCACCTTCAAGCTGAACAACGCCGCCGCCGGAGCTTACTATCTCTACATGCCCCTGCGTGGAGGCTATGGCGGCTATCGCATCACCTACGACTTCATCCCATGCGCCATTGCCAACGACATCGCCGGCAACGACTCGTGGGAGAATACCACCCTCATTGAGAACGGCACCATCACACAGGGCCGCCTTGGCTACGACTACAGCAATTCCTTAGACAATCAAGACTGGTATCAGTTCGTGATGCCTGCCGACGGCTCCGCCAGCTTCATCATCCAGTCGGAGAAAACGCTTACGCTGGGCTACGCTGAAATCCTCGCCCTCAATGCCGATGGCACAGGAACAGTCAGGCGCGAAGGCAAGTGGCTCGACTATCCCGACTCTGCCCTCGTCTTCAAGCGCGACGACCTCGCCGCCGGCACCTACTATCTCTACGTGCCTCATCGTGGCGGCTACGGCGGCTATACCGTGAAGAGCACCTTCACCAAGAACCCGTTCTACCAGCAGAAGATGACCAACACCGACTTTGCCAACCGCATCACCCTGCAGGAGGGCGTGCCTGTGCAGGGTACCATGGGCTACGCCTATCGCGGTAACGACGCTGCCACGGAGGCATGGTTCGACCTGGGCCTGATGCACGGAAGGCAAATCGACGTGACGGTAAATGTGGAGAGCAGCCACTCGCTGTCCATCGGCGTTGCCGGAATCTATAAGTACAAGGGCGACCGCGACGATGGCGCACCCATCCTCGAAAGGGTGAAAGACCTGCGGCTGGAGCGCAGCTCGGGCACCATCAGCTACCTCGACAAGAACACCGAGGACAGCCACTACATCTTCTATATGCCCCGCTACAGTGGCTACGGCGGCTATGCCGTCACCTTCGGCAATCCCGTCCAGGAGGGCCAGGCCAATGTGAGCAGCGACATCGCCGTGATGACTGGCGGCCGCAACACCGTGCGCAAAGGCGTGCCCTGCGAGAATCCCATCACCATCACCAACACCTCGGCACAGAAGACCGGCAAGTTCCTCGTCAGCATCACCGCCACCGACAACATCGACATCCTGGGATTCCGCATGCCTGGCAACCGAGGCACGCAGTATCTGCCCGTCGACAGCGTCACCGTGCTCGACGGCGCCACCTGCCAGCACACCATCGTGTTCCTCGTGCCCAGCCTCGACCCGTGGGAGAGCTACACCTTCACCATGGTCAGCGAGGGTAAGGGCGACATCGCCTACAGCCGCGACTACACCGAATTCTACAGCGGCAAGAACAAGATTGTGGTCAACTCCACCACCTTCGCCGTGGTGGCCATCCTGGGCAATGTGGAAGGCGCCGACCGCCACATCAACGTGAGCGACTACGTGGTGCACCGCCTCGGCGACGTCTACGAGCTTACCGGCGAGCAGCGGCTGAAGGTGTCGCAGCTGATGGACCAGCTCAACGACGAGAAGGAGCAGACGGGCATGGCCGCCTACAGCGTGCTCGAGCTGCTGAAGCGCGCCTCCGAGCTGTGCGGCATGGACCTCATCGATGCCACCTGCCCCCTCATCAGCCTCATTCGCCAGCACGTCTTCGGATGGATCTATCAGACCGACATAGACGATGAGTTCCTCGACATCCTCGACGGCAAGGCCGCCATCAACGATGTCGTTGCCTCGTGGGATCCCAACGAGATGGTGGGTCCTGCCGGCGTGGGCGAGCAGCACTACATCGGCGAGACGCAAACGGTGAACTACCGCATCCTGTTTGAGAACAAGGCCGAGGCCGGCGACGCCGCCTACCGCGTGCGCATCAGCGACGAACTCGACGAGAACGTCTTCGACGTCTCCACCGTCCGCTTCGGCGAGACCAGCCACGACGGCGTGGGCTACAACTGGGTGATGAAGCGCGAGGGCAACAAGCTGTCGTGGGACATCCAGGGCATCGAGCTGCCGCCCAACGTGAACGCTCCCGAGGGCGAGGGCTACGTCAGCTTCTCGGTCGACCTGAAGCCCGGACTGAAGGATGGCACCGTGATCAGCAACAAGGCCACCATCATCTTCGACAAGAACCTGCCCATTGAGACCAACGCCTACTCCAACACGCTCGACCTCACACCACCCGTGACGGTGATGGCATCGGCCGACTACGACCCGGCTGCCAACACCATCCACGTGAAGTGCCAGTCGCAGGATGCCGCCTCGGGTGTGCAGAGCTATCTGCTCTTCGCATCGCACAACGGAGCCGACTACGCCTACTACGGACAGACCTTCGCTGGCGAGATGGACTATGCCGTGGAGAACTATGTCGACGGCGACGCATACTCGTTCTACGTGCTGGCCATCGACAACGTGGGCAACACCGAGAACGTCACCCCGCAGGGTGTGCAGGCCATCAACGGCATCAACGGCGTGCGCTTCGACCACAACGCCACACTGCGCATCTACACCACCGACGGCCGCTACGTGGGCAACAACCCCGC
>JAEEGG010002479.1_pt1 | contig 47519 bp, 40 predicted proteins | sample 9134161 | NCBI WGS metagenome assembly JAEEGG01 (sample SAMN16246543, study PRJNA631951) | gut metagenome | biome: gut microbiome; feature: rumen; material: CR-attached | host: Bos | place: Iran: Karaj | collected 2018-10
CCCTCGTCGAGGACGGCAAGGAAACGCTCGTCCTGCTGAAGGAAGTCCAGCACGACCCGATCCGCAACCGCACCCGCCATCTGGATTTCCAGGCGATCCGCATGGACCAGAAGATCAAGGCGCACGTCGCGGTCCGTCCCGGCCACGCCCTGCCCGCCGGCGCTTCCGCAGGCGGCCTGCTTGAGCAGAACCTCCACGAAATCGAAGTGGAAAGCCTTCCGCAGGACCTCCCCGAAGAGATCATCGTGGACGTCTCCGGCATGAACCTCGGCGACATCATCCACGTCGGCGACATCGCGATGCCCGAAGGCGTCACCGCCGTGACCCATGCCGACCTCGTCGTCTTCACCGAGGTCGACGAGAACGCCGTGGCCGCCGATGAAGAAGAAGCCGCTCCCGCCGAAGGCGAGGAAGCCGCCGAACCCGAAGTCATCGCCGAGAAGAAGACCGAAGAACGCGCCGCCGCCCGCGACGAGCGCAAGAAAGCGGAGTAATCTTCCTGCTTTGTTTGCGATGCGGAAGAGCCTCCGGACGGAAGAACACGGAAAGGACAGCGCAACATGGCGGACGGAACACATCGGATCCGGCTCATCGTCGGTCTGGGGAATCCGGACAGCAAATACGAAGGCACACGCCACAACGCCGGATTCATGTTTGCCGAACGCCTGCTGACCAAACTTCCGCGCTCATTCCAGAGGATCCACGGGTTCCAGTCCTACTACTGGAAAGGAACCTACGCCGGAGCGCCGCTGATCGTTCAGACGCCTTTGACGTACATGAACCTGAGCGGCGAGGCGGTCGCCCCGCTGATGCGGAGCGAAGGGATCGCGCCGGACGAGGTGCTGGCGGTCCATGACGACATGGACATCCCCCTCGGGCGGATCCGGATCCGCAAAGGAGGCGGCAGCGCCGGGCACAACGGAATCAAGTCGCTGATCGAACAGATCGGATCGGAAGGATTCCACCGGATGCGGATCGGCGTCGGACACGCGGAAAGCCGCGGGGACGTGATCGACTACGTCCTTTCGGAGTTCAGCGAGGAAGAGCGCACGGTATTCGACCGGGTGCTCGCCGGAGCCGCGGAAGCCGCCGTCCTGATCCTGAGGCGAGGCATCGCAATGGCAATGAATCAATACAATCCGCGCGATTTCGGCGCGGACGAAGACAGCCAACCGAACAAAACAACAACAGAAACGTCTGTTAACAACAAATAAGAAACACCTGGAGGTGCACTCTTGAAAAAGTACGAAGCAGTATTCATCCTCGACCCGCGTAAAGTCGACGATGAGGGCAAGGCCTTTGCCGGTCAGTTCGAACAGCTGATCAACGGCTGGGGCGGAAAGATGATCGAGAACGTCGCGATGGGCCGCAAGACCTTTGCGCGTGAGATCAAGAAACGCAAAGCCGGCTACTATTTCGATTTCGTGTTCGAAGTCGAACAGGCCAAGGAAGCGACGCTCCGCGACGAGTTCCGCCTGGACGAACGCGTCCTGCGGTTCCTCTCCATCGTCTACGACCGTCCGGAACACGTCCGCTCCAAGCTGGCGATCCCGGAACCGGCGACGACGGCTCCCGCGGCTCCCGCGGCCGACGCCGAATAACCAACTGATTGAAGAAAGGAGGCGAGTCACATGGCTTCTCTGAACAAAGTGCTTTTGATCGGGAATCTGACCCGGGATCCGGAGCTCCGGTATCTGACGGGCGGCAATTCCGCCGTTTGCGAGTTCGGAATTGCGATCAACCGCCGCTTCATGCAGGCGAGCGGCCAGGAGAAAGACGAAACATGTTTCCTGGAGATCGTTGTTTGGGGCAAACAGGCCGAGACTTGCTCCCGTTTTCTCCAGAAGGGCAGCACGGTCTTCATCGAAGGGCGTCTGGTCTACGATCAGTGGACCGAGAAGGACACCCAGAAGAAGCGCTCCCGCGTCCGCGTGACGGCCGAACGCGTGCAATTCCTCTCCGGACGCCGCGACGAACAGGGCGGCATGCCCGGCGAAATGCCGCCGGAAGACGACGGCTACCAGCCTCAGCAGCGCGCTCCGCGTCAGGGCGGCTATCAGCAGGGCGGCTACCAGCAGCAGGGCGGTTATCAGAACCGCGCTCCGCAGGGCCAGCCCTACCGCCGCCAGCAGTTCGAGGAACCGCCGTACAATCCGGCTCCGAACATGCAGCCCGGCCAGGGCGGCATGGCGGACTCCGGTCCGGACCCGCTCGAAAACGTGGACGACATCCCCTTCTGATCAATCCAACCCAACCAATCAACAAACGAGACTCAATATGGCAATGCAACAGAAAAGACGCCACGCAAAGCGTCGCACCAACAAAGCGAAGATCTGCAGATTCTGCGAGAATCACGTGAACTACATCGACTTCAAGGACGGGGAACAGCTCCGCCGTTTCCAGACCGAAAAAGGCCGCATTCTCCCCCGCCGCATCACCGGCACCTGCCTGAACCATCAGAAGATGCTCAGCACGGCCCTGAAGCGCGCCCGTATCATCAGCGTGGCTCTCTGAGCCGGAACCCATCAGCAAAGGAAACTCAATCATGGCACATGTCAAACTGATCCTTCTGCAGGACGTTGAAGACCTCGGCCTCGCCGGCGAAGAAGTTCACGTCGCGGCCGGCTACGCCCGCAACTACCTGATCCCGCGCGGATTCGCGACCGTCGCGTCCACCGGCGTGCTCCGTCAGCTCGAAGCCCGCAAGGAAAAGATCGAAGCGAAGCGCAAAGCCGATTTCGAGGCCGCGCAGGCTCTCTCCGCCAAGATCGCGACCCTCGACATCACGATCCCGATGCAGGCCTCCGAAGACGGCCACCTTTTCGGCTCCGTCTCCGAGCGCACCATCTACGAAAAGCTCGCCTCGATGGACGTCAAGGTCAACATCAACAAGATCCGTCTGGACGCCCCCATCCGCACGATCGGCGAATTCAAGGTCGACATCAAGCTCCACCAGACCGTCACCGCCGTCGCGACCATCAAGGTCGTCGGCGCCGCCTGATGCGCCGGGAGTGATTCATGCCTGATCGTTCCGATCATGCAAAAGGCGCCGGGGCGGCGGGTTCCGGGGAGGATTCTTCCCGGAACGCCGTTTCGGCCGCTTCCTCTTCTCAGAGCGCCATCCCGCAGGCCGCGGATTACGCGGACTACGAGGTGGAACGCTCCGTCCTCGCATGCATCCTGGCCGATCCGGGATGCATCAATACCGTCACGGCCATGCTCGGCGTGCGGATCCGTCCCTCCGCCCAGGGAAAGAACGCCCCGGACAGCGATCTGACCGGATTCGCGCGGAACGCGAAGATCATGTTCCGCGACCCGAAGCACGCCGCGATCTACCAGAGCATTCTCGAGGTCAAAAGCAAGTCGCCCAACGACTCGCCCGACCTGCTCTCGATCGAGGACAACCTGCGCCGTTCCGGCAAGCTCGAAATGGTCGGCGGCGTCGAGGCGCTCCTGGACATCCAGTCGTCCATCGGCAGCGTCGCGAACGTGGAAAACTGGTGCGGCATTCTGCGCCAGTGGGCCATGCTCCGCGAAATGATCAACGCCTGCACGTCCGCGCTTCAGCTCTGCCGGGAACCCGGCGGAAAAGAGATCCACGAACTCCTGGATGGGATCGAACAGACGTTCTTCGCCGTCCGCAACGATTTCGTCCGCTCCGAGATCAAGAGCATCGGCGACCTCGTCGAAGACGCGTTCAACCATTTCCTAGCCCTGATGGACAAACGGATCGAGCCGGGCATCCCGACCGGATTCTCCGGCCTCGACAAACTCCTCGGCGGCGGCCTGAAAAAACAGGAAATGGTCGTGCTCGCCGCCCGTCCGTCCATCGGAAAGACGGCGCTGGCGCTGAACATCGCGCGCAACATCGCGATGCGGAATCTGCCGGACAAACGCGTGGACCGCGACCAGCAGCCCGTGAGCAAGGACGTCAAAAGCGTCGCGTTCTTCTCGCTCGAAATGAGCGCGGAACAGGTGGCGCAGCGACTCCTCTGCACCGAATCGAAAGTATCCCTTTCGTCCATTTCGGACGGCAGCTTCAACATCGAGGAGACCAACAGGCTTTCCCGCGGTGCGGAAGCGCTGTCCAACGCTCATCTTTTCATCGACCCGACCGGCGGCCTCTCCATCTTCGAACTGCGCGCGAAAGCCCGCAAGCTGAAGGAATCCGACGCCGGCCTGGACCTGATCATCATCGACTACCTGCAGCTCATGCGCGCGGGCGACGTTTCGTCCCGCGACGGCCGCCAGGTGGAAGTGTCCGCCATTTCCGGCGGCATCAAGAAACTCGCCAAGGATCTGGACATCCCGATCCTCGTGCTGTCCCAGCTGAACCGCGAAGTCGAGAAGACGCCGAACAACAAGACGGCGCGCCCCCGGCTGAGCAATCTGCGCGAATCCGGCTCCATCGAGCAGGATGCGGACGTGGTGATCTTCCTGCACCGCGACCGCGACGAAGCCAAGGAAAACAACCGCGAGGCCGCCCGCAACGGGGTGGAATCGCTGCTTTTAGTTGAAAAGAACCGTAACGGAAAGACCGGCGAGGTGAAGGTGAACTTCTTCCCGAGCCTCATGGAATTCCGTTCGATCACCCATAAATACGGCGAACAGGACATTCCGGATTCTATGAAGAAGAAGCCGGAGTCCTGACGTTACCATATCCCGGAGAACGAAACATGAAATACAAACGGCTTGTGACAGTGCTGGCAATGCTGATTGCCGCGTCCGCGTTCGGTCAGAGCATCGACCGGGTCGTCTTCCTGCAGGAGGGAGCGTATCCTCTCTCCGAAGACATCTTCGAGATGAACACGCAGACGAAGGCCGGCATGCCGTACTCCGAACGCATCGTGAACGAGGACGTGCGCCGCCTCTTCGCGCTGGGGATGTTCGAGGACGTGGTTTCCGAGGTCAAAGACCTGTCCGGCGGAAACAAGGAAGTCACATTCAAGATCACCGCGAAGAAGAACGTGTCCGAAATCTCGTTCAAGGGCAACCGCAAGTTCAGCGACGACGAGCTGAGGAAGCTCGTGAAACTCCGCACGGACATGCCGCTGAACGACGCCCTGCAGATCGAGTCCGTCCGCGAACTGCGGAAGTTCTACGAGGAGAAAGGCTATACGGAAGCGCAGATCGACTCCTCGCTGGAGGCCGACGGCGACAACAGCGTGAAGGTGATCTTCAACGTCGCCGAACACCTGCGCGTGCGCATCGACAACGTCGAGTTCGAGGGGATGGAAGTCTACAAGCCGTCCGAGGTGAAAGACCTGCTCGAAACGCGCTATTTCTTCGGCAGCGCCAAGTGGCTTTCGTTCATGCCGTGGGTATGGATGGGCCTGCCGCCGAACCACGGGCTCTATGACAGGGATTTCGTCACGCGCGACAAGATCCGCCTGCGCGAACTTTACTGGCAGAAGGGCTACCTCGACTTCAAAGTGACCGACGTGGTCGTGTCCGAACACGAGGACGATCCCGAGCTGGTCGACGTGAAATTTGTCGTTGAAGAAGGCGATCCCTACTTCATCAACAGCATCCGCATCATCGGCGCGCACGAGTTTCCGGAGGAGGAGCTCCTGCCCCTGCTCTCCGCCCGCGAGGAGGACGTCTACAGCAGCAGTCGCGAGGACCGCGACCTGAAGGCGCTCGAATCGAAGTATTCCCCGCTCGGATTCGCGGATTTCCAGGCTCGGGCGGTGCGTCATCCCGACTACAGCACGCATTCCGTGGATGTGGAGTATGAAATCCAGGAAGGCACGCAGTACACGATCGGCGAGGTCTACATCTCCGGCAACCGCTGGACCAAAGACTACGTGATCCGCCGCGAACTCCCGTTCGAGACCGACGACCTGATGGACAAGGAGCTGCTCGACATCGGCAAGAGCCGCCTGATGGGCATGGGCTATTTCCAGTCCGCGGACGGCGAAGGCGACGGCGTGGAGATTCTCTCCATGGATTCGCCCGAACCGGGCAAGAAGGACATCTACGTGAACGTCGAGGAAAAACAGTTCCTGGGCGGCAATCTGGGCTTTGGCTGGAGCGATTCCGACGGCCTCGCCGGATCGATTCAGCTGTGGCACTCGAACATGGACATCACCGACCCGATGAACTGGTTCACGGGCGGCGGCCAGCGCCTCCGCATCGGCGCGCTCGTCGGCATCGAACACTTCGACGTGCAGACCGACTTCACGGAGCCGTACCTCTTCGGCATCCCGCTCCGATTCGACATCTCCGGCTACTGGCGCGAGGTGCTGTACGAAGACTGGAACGAACAGCGGCTCGGCCTCACCACGTCGCTCACGAAACGCATCTTCGACGAATTCACGTCCGTCACCGCGGGCTACACGTTCGAGTACGTCCGCATCCTCGACATGGACAAGAAGATGGGGCCGATCTTCCAGGATGCCAAAGGCGGCAGCCGCGTCGGACGTGTCTTCCTGTCGCTGAACCGCGATACGCGCGACAGCGCCACGAATCCGACCTCCGGCTACGACATCGGCGCGTACACCTACCTGACCACACGCGCGCTCGGCGCCAGCAACGACTATTACAAGTTCGAACTGCGCGCCGTCAACTACTTCCCGTTCTTCCACGACTGGTTCGTCCTGACCACGGGCGCGAAGATCGGCACCATGGGAACGTTCAACGGCGACATGGTGCCGCTGTACGACCGGTATTTCCTGGGCGGCGGCGACTCCGTTCGCGGCTTCCCGTACCGCAGCATCGGCCCGGTGGACAACAACGACGACAACTACGGCGGCGAGTTCATGTACCTCTTCACCGCGGAGTTGTCCCACCCGATCTACAAGTTCCTGCGCGGCGCTGTCTTCTGCGATGTCGGCGACGCCACAAGCGCCCATTTCGGCCCGATCACCCAGCCGAACGTCGGCGTCGGCTACGGCCTGCGCATCATGGTCCCCGGCATCAACATGCCGATCCGCCTGGACCTGGCCTACCCGATCGTCTGCAATCAGGAAGGCGTTTCCAGAAAGCTGCGTTTCCACTTCAACATGGGTTTCTCCTTCTCGCCGCTCGGGCACTGACGGAAGGCAGAAAAACAGAGTTTTTGCGGCGGTATCGGTTTCGTCCGGGCCGCCGCTTTCATTTTATAGAGGAAAAAGTGCATTCTTTTCCGTTCTTTTTCCGTTTTTTCCTTGCAGGATAAAAAAAAGGGGTTATATTATTTTATTCAAGATATTAGCTGAGGAAGCGCGCGCGGGAAACCGGACGGCGCTCCCGGTGCCGGATTTCATCGGTCCGGCGCACGCAAACGACACAGGAAACCATTCATGAAACGCTTTTTGCTGAACATATTCACGATCATGGCCGCGCTGACCGTTCTGATTCTCACGGGATGCAGGACAGACTACACGAAAAACGCCGTGGAGCGTGCGCGTACATATGCCCTGAACAATCTGAAGGGGCTGACGGACAACCAGCGGAATTTCATCCGGTTCACTCAGCCGGAAATCTATGAAAATATCGTCTATCCCCGCTACGTCGTCCCGCTGGACGCGGGAAACAGCGGACACATCGAGATCGACGACGTGCGGCGTTTCCCCGTCGCGCCTCAGCACGACCTGATGCACAGCTGCGTGGTGTGGAATCCGCCGGACCTCGGCGCGCGCGTCGTGGTCGCGGGCGAAGGCGAACGTTCCATGATGTTCTGGGAGCCGTACCGCGTGATCGTGAAGCATTATGATCCGGGCGATACCGGCCTGAGGCGCGCGACCAGCGCCGCATCCGCGTTTGTCCGCAACAACATGCAGTATCTCACCACGGCCGAACTCAACCGTGTGCGCTTCGACAAGCCAGAGACAGTTTATACGCGTCTTCCGGTCGATCCGGACGGAACTGACCCGGAAAGGCTTACCTCCTGGGAGGAATACCAGAACGAGCGGGACGGCAAAAGTTCCAAAAACAATGCTTCGGCTTACACTCAGCTCTCGCTCATGTGGCCCGCCGACGATCCGCTTCAGTGCATCGTCGTGACCGGATTCTCCAAGAGCGGCACGTTCGCCGGATGGAAACTCCGCACAGCCGAGCTTATGGAAGTCTCCAAGCTCGACGGAGCCCGCCTGACACGAGAAGAGATCGACGCCATCCCGAAGACGATTCCCGCGAAGACGCTTGTCTTCCCCGCCCAGGACGATCCGGCCCGCAACCCGTTCGACCGTCCCGGCTATGACAGGTCGCCGGAAGGCGGAACGATTGTCCTCCATTGATGAGGCCCGCCCGCTTATGATGAACAGCATGACAGGATTCGGCCGCGCCGAAGGCGTCGACCACGGCGTGGCGCTCCGCTTCGAGATTTCGTCCGTGAACCGCAAACAGTTCGATGCGAAATTTTCGCTGCCAAAGGAACTCGCGATCCACGAAGGCGTCCTGCGCGCTCACCTCGCGAAACGTCTCGCCCGCGGCTCCATCATGGTCCGCGCCGAACTCAACTATCTGGAGGACGCTCCTGCGGCCTCCCGCATCGACCATGCGTTCCTGAACACCGTGATCAAAGAAGCCCGCGCCGCCGCAGAAAAGAACGGCCTGGACGGCTCGCTGAACATCAGTCAGATCCTGGCGGTGCCGGGCGTCGTGGTCCCCGTTTCCGCGCTCAGCTCGAATCCCGAATTCGAGTCGTTCATGCTCGGCGTGTTCGACGAAGCGCTGACCCGCCACATCGAGATGCGCCGTACCGAGGGCGCCGCGCTCGAACGCGACATCCTCGCCCGCATCGCCGAATTCGAGACCATCGTCGCGAAGATACGCACGCTCACGCCCGGCCTGCCGGAACAGCAGGCCGCCCGGATGCGCGAACGCCTGAAGGACGCCGGATTCAACACAGAAGCCGACGACGAACGCATGCTCCGCGAATTCGTGATCTTCGCCGACCGTCTGGACGTGACCGAGGAGCTGACGCGCCTGGACGCCCATTTCAGCCATTTCCGTTCGCTCGCCGCCGGAAACACACCCGGACGCTCCCTCGATTTCCTGATGCAGGAGATGTTCCGGGAGATCAATACGCTCGGAAACAAGGCCGGAACAGCCGAAATCTCCCCGCTCGTGGTGGAGATGAAGACAGGACTGGAAAAGGTCCGCGAGCAGATACAGAACATCGAATGACCGCGCGGAAAGCTTCTCCGCATTACGCATAAACGCAGAAAGGAACACCTCATGAAAACCTGCCCGAAACATCAGCCGCAGTCGCCCGGACCCGCTCAGATCGACGATCTGGTCGAGCGCCTCTGCGCATCGTACGCAGACGGGATCGGGGTGAACCACTCCGAGGGGCTGAACCTGCCACGCGAGGCCGAAATTCTGGAGCTCCTGCACGACCTGATCGAGCTGATCTTCCCCGGATTCGCCGAACGCGAGGCCGAATCCGCCGACACGATCCGGTTCTCCGTCGGAGACCTGCTTATCCGCTCGCACCACACCCTGACCGACCTGCTCTGCCGCGTGTTCCGTTACACCTGCAAAACGGCGGATGAAAACTGCGACTGCAAGGCGCGCGCCGCGAATGTAGCGGGCGAAGTCCTCGCCGAACTGCCCGTGATCCGCGACGTGATGAAGACCGACGTGCAGGCCGCCTACGAGGGAGACCCCGCCGCCCGCAACAAACAGGAAGTCATCATGAGCTATCCCGGGCTGCGCGCGATCACCATCCACCGCATCGCCCATGCGCTCTTCACGCGCAAAGTGCCCATGATCCCGCGCATGATGAGCGAATACGCCCACCGCATCACCGGGATCGACATCCATCCCGGCGCGAAGATCGGCCGCGCGTTCTTCATCGACCACGGCACCGGCGTCGTGATCGGCGAGACCGCCGAGATCGGCGACTACGTGAAGCTGTACCAGGGCGTCACGCTCGGCGCGCTGTCGTTCCCGAAGGACGCCTGCGGCATGATCATCAAGGGCGCGAAACGCCACCCGACGATCGAGGACAATGTCACGATTTACGCAGGCGCGACCATCCTCGGCGCGATCGTGATCGGAAAGGGCTCCGTGATCGGCGGCAACGTGTGGCTCACGCATTCGACCGAGCCGGGCACGCGCATCACCATCGCGAAGCCCGACCTGACCAGCGAGACGAAACCGCGTCCGTAATCAGACTTCTCTGCCCTCCCCCCCTTGCATTCCCGTTTTCGACACATTGAAAAGGCCGCCCGGCGAACAACCGGACGGCCGATTTTGCTTCAAAAAAGCCTGACTGTATCGATCAGAGCTTGATGGAGACGGATTTGCCGGAGTATTTGACGGTCCTGCACTGTTCGGCCGGGGTGCGCGTCTCCTCGACGCCGACGCCTTCCTTCACCAGGACGATGCGGAACGTACGGTTCTTCAGCATGCCTGGGAAGGATCCCTGAGCGTCGCCGATGGTAAGCGTGCCGTCCTTGTACGTGAACTCGATCGTGCTGAATTCGCCTTTCTCGTAGTTGTAGTTGTCGAACTCGTCCTCGTAGAGCGTGAAGGAGCCGTTCGCGCCCGGATAGACGCGGATTTCGAGGTCGTCCCACTTCTTCTGTTCGGCGTATTCGACCGGCTCGGCGATCGGGATGATGCTGCCGGCCTTCACGAACAGCGGCACGAGGTCGAGCGGAGCGGCGATGGTGACGGTCTGTCCGCCCTCGTAGGACTTTCCGGAATGGAAGTCGATGAACTTGGAACCGGCGGGCAGATAGATGTCCCAGTTCTTGGTCTCGGAGACGTCAATGCGGTTGTTCCTGAGGTACATGGATTTCACGACCGGGGCGACGAGCAGGGAGTTGCCGAAGAGGAACTCGGTGTCGAGCTTGTGCGTCTTCTTGTCGGCGGGGAAGTCGGCGAAGAGCGGGCGCATCATGGAGCCGCGGTTCGCGGAGACGTCGTGCATCATGGAGTAGATGTACGGGATAAACGCATAGCGCGTCCGGATGGCGCGGAGCATGGCGTCGTACACAGGTTCGCCTTCCTTGCCGAAGTAGTACAGCTCGCGCGGACCGTCGGTGCCGTGGCTGCGCATCATGGGCGTGAACGCGCCGAACTGCATCCAGCGGGCGTAAAGCTCGGCAAACGCGATGTTGCGGCTGCGGTTCGGATAGTTCCAGAGGAAGAACCCGCCGATGTCGGCGTTCCAGTAAGGGAGACCGACCAGGCTCATATTCAGGCCGCAGGCGATCTGGTCCTTCAGGGAATCCCAGCTGGTGACGGTGTCGCCGGACCATGTGTTCGTGCCGAACCGCTGCTGGCCCGCGTAGGCGCAGCGGGTGAGGATGAAGACACGCTTGCCGTCGGGATTCTCCGCACGCTGGTGTTCGTAGACGCTGCCGGTGGTCATGAAGGGATAGAGATTGCGGACGCGGCGGAACGTGCCCTGTTCCGTCATGAGGTCGAAGTCGGCGTCCTTGATGTTGTGGTGGTCCGGCTCGGTGGAGTCCATCCACCAGGCGTCGGGGCCGTAGTCCAGGAGCTTTCTGGCGTAGCTCCAGTAGATTTCACGGGCTTCCTTGCTGTAGGGATCGTAGGGACGCGCGCCGCCGGAACCGCCGACGGAGGTATCGTTCGGCCAGGTGTCGATGTCGAGGAGATGGCCTTTTTCCTTCAGAATCCTGAACTGCTCGGTCTTCTGTCCGAAGTCGGGCCAGATCACGAGCATGGCGTGCGCGTTCAGCTCATGGACGCGGTCGAACATCTTTTTCGGCTCGGGGAAGCCCGGGTTCAGGAACCGCATGGCGTTCCAGTAGTCGTTGTCCTCACCCCAGTACTGCCAGTCCTGGATGATTCCGTCGAGCGGGATGTGGAGCTGACGGTATTTCTCGACGACTTCAAGCAGCTCGGCCTGCGTTTTGTAGCGTTCGCGGCTCTGCCAGAATCCGAGCGTCCAGAGCGCCTGCATCGGGCTGTCGCCGGTGAGCTTGCGCATCTGCGCGACGACGCCGTCCGTGGAGCCGCCGAACATGAAGTAGTAGTCCAGGTTCTCGCCGTCCTTGAACATGAAGTTCAGGACGTTGTCCTTCTCCTCGAATTCACCGCTGGCGGGGTTGTCGAGGAAGACGCCGTAGCCCTTGACCGTCTGGAACATCGGGACGGAGACGAAACGGTAGCCCTGGTGGATCGGAAACTTGCTGCCGCGCTGGGAGAATTTGTCGTTTTGCGGCTGGCCGAACCCGTAGATTTCCTCGTCGGCGTCAACGCGGAACCGCGCCGTGACCGTGTTCGTCTTGCCGCTGGGATATTCCACGGGAGACATCTTGAACGGCGCGGCGGCGTCCTCGGCGAGGAGGCGTGTGCCATCCGGCTTCGAGAACGAAATCGCGCCGGTCTTGCGGTCCAGGACAACGCTCACAACGGAGGATTTCGCCGTATACGTTGAGTCGGTCTTTTTGACCTCGACCTGGATTTTTTCCGGCTTCAGGATGACGGTGGGCGTGACGAACGGCGTTTTCGTGCCGTTCGACGGGGTCTTGGTGACGCGGACGATTTCAGGCGAGTAGAAGACGACGGACGTGATGACGCCGTTCTCTTCGAGCCGGAATCCGTTCTTTTCTTCGAATTTGCTCATGTTGATCTTCTGCGGTTCAAGCATTGACTGGTTTTCGTTCGCACAGGACACTGCCGCGGCGGCGGCCGCGATGGCCATGCAAACGGGGAGGATGAAGTGTTTCATGCGTCTGCTCCGAACGTTTTTGGGTGAATGAAAAAAGAAAAACATGCATTATTATAGCGCCGGAAATACAGAAAGTCAACCTCGTTTTTCATAAAAAATGAAGTTTCCGAAAAAGTCCGGCAAAGTCCGAAAAAATCCGGGCAAAAAGGGTGTCCCGGAGAATCTCATCCCAGAAAAAACGGCTGAAAGGAAATACGGATGTTATTTCCCGTCGCCGGTCTTCTCATGACGCCGGATCGACTGGATTAACTCCATATACTCCTGCCCGTCCTTGTCATCGGGGAAATAAATCAGGAGATACTTGACATTCTCCATGGCAGGGGTATAGCGCCCGGCATCGAAATCGGCCCTGATCTGCTCATGCACGGCATTGAACCACAAATCAAGCATCTCTTTCGGGAAACTCGCCTTGAACTGTGGGAATTTGAGCACGGAGATGACATCCGCATACTGTCCGGCCTCAAACAGGCATTTGCCGTAGAAGTACCGCGCCTGAAGATCGTTCTGATTCACATCCCAGGCTGTACGGGCGTATTCAAGCGCTTTTTTCGCATCGCCTTTCTCATGGTAAAGTGCGGAAAGACGGAGATTGATAAACGCCTTGTCCGGATAGGTATCCCGGACGGAAAGGAGTCTCGCAAGCGCGGCATCGATCCGCCCGGCATCGGCGAGACGCATTGCCGCGTGGAAGATCAGCTGAGGATTGTCCGACTGGCTCTTTTCAAACAGGTCATACGCCCGATCCTGTTCCCCCTCGGAAAGAAGGATTTCCGCACGAATGAACGGTAAAGCGGCACGGTTCGGCGAATCCTTCGGCTGTGACCCGATCCAGGTCGAAAGAGACTTCAGAGAATCAACCATTTTGTTTTCGGCACAGAAATCGTAATAGAGACTGAGCAGCATTCCGTCTTCGCGGCTTTCGACGAGAGTCCGGAATTCCGTTTCCGCCTCGTCCTTGCGTCCCAGCTGATCCAGTGCGAGAATATGGAGGATGACCATGGAATCATTCTTCTCAATATTCTTCAGCGAATCATATTCGGTGATGTAATCCATTGTGCGCCCGGCCTGTCCCCGTTTCAGATAGTATTCCGCCGCGATCCGCAGCAGGACAGGATCGTCGGAATAGGTATTCATCGCGGATAGAAGCTCTTCTTCCGTCAGAAGATCCCTCTTGAACCGGTCCAGCAGGATAATGCGTTTCAGGAAAGAAACATCGTCGTCCGGGGTCTGGATCATCAGGGCGATATCGGCGCAGATGGTCAAACGGTCAGGATCGGAGACCAGATCCGAATCCGCCTGCTTCAGGAGATACGCCAAGGCAATTGTTCTGGCCCGCTGCGGGAAATCCAGAAACTGCTGGTTCTTTATAATCTTTTCAAGGAGAAGAAAAATCTCCTTCGGAGAATCGGCGGCAATTGCCAGCTGAAGCCTCATAAGCGAGGAAACATGGGTATCAATCGTAGACCCGGTTTCAAGCATTGCGGCCCGGAGACGCGTCTCATCCCCTTCACTGAACGCATACAGAGCATCCAAATACGATGCAATGATTTTCGACTGGCGTCCGTGCAAACGCCGTATTCTGTCGGCAAGAGGCGGGATCAATTCCGGCTGTCCGCTCAGAAGACAGCTCTCTCCATAAAAAATCGGCATGATGATGTTCATTTTCGTCTTGAGAAAATCCTCGCAGACTTTAAGCGCATCCTTGAACCTGTAATGAGAGAAATAAAAATCGGCCAGCATAGGCGCGCCGGCAAACTCGTTCAGTTCAACGGATTCCCGGAGCAGTTTCTCCATCTGTTCGTCCGATTCCCGGTCTCCTTTTTTTGCCAGGACATACAGGATCGTATTAATCGTCTCAAACCGGATCTGTTTGTCCTGGATATCCGGAAGCGAGGCAATCATGCTCCGGGCTTTATCATAGGTGATTTCGAAAGCATTCAGCAGGAGTTCCGCAAAACGGCCATATTCCGTTTCGGAAAAGTACTTCCGATCGTTCTTGATCCGGTCGGCATAAAACGCTTTTCCGTTCGAAGCATGCTCGGAATGCAATGCCGAAATCAGGTACAAAGCGCCTTCTTCCGGCGGCAGCTCCGGATTCTCCATAACTTTCAAATTGAGAATGGGATAAATGGTTCCGAAATTTCTTGCCCGGAATGCCGCATTCAGGAAATCATGGTAATACACATCATTCAAGGGATTCAACCGGACCAGCCGCTGACGGAAAAAGACCTCGTTGGCCCAATCACCATAATGATGATAAATCTGCGCCATCGCCTTGATGGCGTCTTCCTTGTTCGAATCTTCGTTGATGACCTTGATAAAAAGCTCTTTTGCTTTTTCATAGTCGCCCGCCTCCAGCATGGCACGGGCACGGCTGTAGTTTCTGTATTTGCCGATGTCCTTCAAGGCATAAAAAAAACTGCTGAACATGCAAATCAGGAACACCAGAAGGAAACAGCAGAGAATCAGAATGCGTTTCGGCGTCAGACGAATTCCCCCGACCTTGACGTAATGCGACGACTTTTTCTTTCTTTTCTTGGTCTCGTGATCAAAAAGCACGTTAAAACGCGGATCGTTCCGGTATCTTTTTTCGAGTTCTTCGCGGGTGGGGCGCACATCGGTCGCAGAAGTTGCCTCATCCTTTTCCTTTGTATTATCCTCGGCCTTTTTTACATCGTCGGAAGAAACATCTTCCGATGAAAAACGGACAGAGTACCGGTCCTTGTCCCGGTACTCTTCTGCTCCGGACGGAGTCACTCCGCCGTTATCTGTCCGTTCGTCCTCTTCAGTCATGCCTGTTCAGTTTGGATGAGACGCTGTCTGCGGTTTTTGTAAAGAAGGAACAGCGCACCGGCGGCCAGCGCCACGACCAGAGTCACGGCGGGGGCGGGCAGAGGTTCGCCGACCACAATATCGATCACTCCATCGAACGGCTTACTTGAAAAATCAAGCTGATAGAAACCGTCATTGAGGTATCCGGCATAGTAACCGGGATCGGACGAAACATTGAAAGAAACCTTTTTCGGTGCAAAATCGGTTGCAGACGTGCCATATCCGAACTTGAGTTTTTGGTTATAAGGAAGGCTGACCGTTTGGGTGTTTTCGATGGCGTCTTTCAAAGACACGAACTGATCGTCGACACAATAACCGAACTCCTTCCCGTTCAAAGTAGAAGCCTCGGTCAGATTCGCGGTCAAGCTCACGCCGACGTCTTTTGTCGTGTCAAGTATAATCAGCGATGGCGTGGAATACCGCACCGTTCCGGATTCGACCGGGCCATATTCATCTTCAGCCTGTAACGATGTCGCTAACCCGAAAACCGTCATCGCGCATGCGAGAGCTGTCGTAACAAGTGTTTTCTTCATTTTTTCCTCCTGGTTGGTTGTCGGATGTGCCGGTTTTATCATCCGCACCATCCGGAACAGACAGCTAAGTCTGTTTTTTTTGAATTCAAAGAAATAGCATGCTATAAAAAAATAACTCTTTTTTTCTATTTTTCAAGCTTTTTTATAGAGATTAACGAAAAAAAACAAAAAAAAGCACAAAAACGAATCTATTCACAGAAGAACTCGAAGCGAAGGTACACCGGACCGTCGTCATCGGACGAGGATTCCCCGTGCATCAGGAAAAGCTCGAACAATCCGTCCGTCTTCGTTACGCTCATATCGAACATATCGGCGGATTCCAGCCGGATGGTGGTGAAAAGCGAATTCCCGCGGCTTTCCGTATCGACCGAAACCCCAGGCACGTCGAGCGCGGTCAGGTCGCGCCGGATCGACTCCAGCATCCGCATGGCATCAAGCGCCGGATCGCCGTGCAGAGGGATCCGCCGCATTGCACCGTCGTCCGGGCCGAAGAAGAACGGAACAGGAATACGCTCGTCCTCGGGAATGCCGCCGAATTCGGCGGGGACCAGCGCGGGATCGATGTCGATCGCATACTTCCGTTCAGCGGGCGAATTGGAAACGACCCGCGCCCGGACAAAATCGCCTGCTCCGGGTTCCGCCGCAATCGAGGGTAACGGCCGAACAGTCGGACGCGCAGGTTCGGCCGCGGACGTCTGCAATCGTCCAGGCCTCGCCCGGTTCGCATGCATCTGATCCGTCAGAAGGTAAACAAAGAATGCCCCCATGATGAACAGCGCGGCGATGCGGAAGAACCAGGCGGTACGGGAATCGGAGAAATCGCGTTCCGGCGGAGCGGAGAACGTAAATCCGGCGGACTCCGCGCGGACATACGCCGCGATCCGGGCATTCATTCCGGGATCGGGTTCGGACGCAACGGCTCGCGACAGGACATCGCGGATGGTTTGATAATCCGACAGCCGCCGTACGCAGTCCGGACACGAACCGAGGTGCGCGCGCACGGTCTCGCCCGGTTCAAGTTCGCCGTCGAAGACCGCCGATATCGTTTCCAAGTCCGGGCACCCGGGGGAAGTCGCCTGGTCGTTCATGTTATTCGCCTCAAATGGGGGGTTAAAATTATTGAAGCTATTGAGTGCCGCCACCAGACGGGAGAATCCCGGCGGCGGCGAGGGAGTCGCGGAGCATTTCGCGGCCGCGGGACAGCCGGGACTTCACGGTCCCGACCTTGCAGTCCAGTTTCTGCGCGATCAGCTCGTACGGCATGTCGTTCACGTGCCGCAGCAGCATGGTCTCGCGGATATTGTCCGGCAGGCGGCTCAATGCTTTCATGATGATCGTTCCGATTTCGTCCTGTTCCAGCACCACGTCCGGCTCCATGCGCCGGTCGGGCACGTCCTGTTCATTTTCCGTCCCGGAGTCGCCGTCGGAGCCGTCGCACGAGGTCAGGCTTACGTTCAAGCCGCTTCCGCGCCGGTGGTTCCACTGGTACTTGTTCCGGGCCAGGTTCATGGTGATGCGATGAAGCCAGGTCTCCAGACTCGAGTCGCCGCGAAACGTCCGCATGGCACGGTACGCCCGCAGGAACGTGTCCTGCACGACCTCCTCGGCGTCCTGACGGGACCCGAGCAGAGCGTAGGCCACTTTGTACAGCTTCGCGGAGTACATCCCGATCAGGACGTCGAACGCGGCGGCGTCGCCGCTTCGGATCGCCTTCAGGAGCGCCTCTTCACGAGTCTTCTGTTCCTGTTCCATCGCTGTCCTTATGTTCTACAGACAAACCGTTTGCCGTTTTGTTCCGCGGATTCCGCATTTTTTCCGCATTTTTCCGGCGGAAACGCCCGAATCGGACTTATCTCCGCTTCTGTTCGCGACGGTACTTGCGGATCTTCTCCAGCACCTCGTCGCGCATCCTGAACGCGTCCTTCAGGAAACCGTCGCGGATCGCGTCCGGGAACTTCTCGTATTCGCCGATCAGCTCGTTGAGGTCGGCGAGGAAGCGTTTCGTGAGCGCGATCCGGAATGTAACGAGTTCGCCGTCCTCCAGACGCAGCACGTCCAGCGAACGCGCCATCAGTTTCCCGAGCAACGTCAGCGCCCGCATCATAGCGCGCGCGGCGGCCTGGTCCTTCTCCACGGCGAAATACTCGGTCAGGTCGATCGCCATCTTGGACGCCGCCGTGTAGACGTCACTGCCGTCGCGGTGCCGCACGAAATCCTCCTCCGGCACGTCGTCGTAATCGTCGTCGTAATCGTCATCGGGCGGCGCGTCGAAATCGTCGTCCCAGGAGGACCCGCGTCTGCGGATGCGCTTCGAGATGACTTTGTCCTCGTCCGGGAGGTCGATGTAGCGCGGAAGTTCGGCGAGGTAATCATGCACCCGGTCGTCGTCCTTGCGGATCTCCTTCTCCCATTCGAATTCGTCGCGGTATTCGCCGTCGTTGAAGGGGTCGGTCATTCGTCCGCTCCGGATCTGATGCCCTTTTCGGCCTGTTTCCGGCGGGCGGCGGCAAGCTTTTCGTGTTCCGCGTCCAGCTTCGCCATGGCGTCGAAACTCGGCACGTCGCCCCAGAGCTGTTCCAGCTGGTAACGGTCGCGCGTGTCGTTCGTCATGATGTGGATCAGCAGGAATCCGTAGTCCACGATGATCCACTGGCTCTGCGGGGTGCCGTCGACCGTGATCGCGTGAATGCCGAACTCCTCGCGCACGGCGCGCTGGATGCGTTCCGCGATGGCGCCGATGTGCGGTTCGGAGAGTCCGGTGCAGATCAGGTAGTAGTCGCCGATCGCGCCGTCCTGTTTGGTCATATCGAGCCGGAGAATGTGTTCGGCCTTGTGATCGTAGGCTTCCTTTTCGCACAGTTCGATCACGTCCGTCACTTTGAAATTCATTCTCGGTTTTCTGGTTTCCTGTTCGTCGTTCATGTGATTATTCTCCGTTTCTTTGAGGATAAAGTTTGTGTTCTTCGATGTAGTTCAGCACGGGTTCCGGCAGCAGGTTCCGGCAGGCGTCCGCGCCCTGTTCGGAAAGGCGCTGCCGCACCGCGGTCGAGCTGGGGTCGAATTCCGGCGCGCCGGTCAGGATCGAGGCGGACAGCTTTTCGAAAAGCTCGGGCGGCCAGACCTTTTTCAGCAGGTCCAGGTCCGCCTCCGCGCCCGGCCTCGGGTACGACAGAAACCGGTTTTCGCGCACGAGACGTTCCGCCTCGTACCACTGATGCAGCTGGTTCAGCGAATCCGACCCGACCACCCACACGAAATGCTCCGCCGGATAACGCTGTTTCAGGACGTCCAGCGTATCGACCGTGTAGGACGGGCCGGAACGTTCCGCTTCGATCTCGCTCACGCTCATTCCGGGGTGTCCGGCGATTGCCGCGCGGAGCATCGCCGCGCGGTCCGCGAACGGCGCGGGCGCGAGTCCGTCCTTGTGGGGCGGATGCGGCGCGGGCAGGAAGACGATGCGGCTCACGCGGCCGGTTTCCAGCAGATAATCCGCAAGCCCGATGTGCCCGGTGTGAACGGGATCGAACGTGCCGCCGAAGACGGCTGTCAGGTTTTCTTCACTCATTCGGGTCTTTTTCGGGGTTCTGGGCACCTCTGTTCATTGGATTCCGGAGGCTTTTCGCATCCGGGCAAATCCCGATTGGGAAGATTTTCGGTGGTTACCTTCAGGTAGCCACGCTCGAATCTTCCGGCATCGTCTTGTTTGCCTGTCTGCTGAAAATCCATCCGGTCAAATGAATAGAGCTGCCCGTCTTTTTTGCGGAAATCTCTCATGCGCGCTTGCATTCGGGCAAACCCGCGCGTATTTTAAATGCACCCTTTAAACATAGCAGAATCTGTTAAAAAGACAAGCCGCAATCCGTTTTTTCATGAAAATCTCTTCCTTTCCCGGAGACATCCCGCGGACCCCGCTCTTCGCCGCCGCATCGAAAGCCGCCGCCGTGCTCCGCGCCGCCGGACACAAGGCGTATTTCGTGGGCGGTGCCGTCCGCGATCTCCTGCTCGGACGCACCCCGGACGACGTCGACGTGACCACGTCCGCGCGCCCGGAGCAGATTCAGGCGCTGTTCGACAAGGCGATCCCCATCGGTGCGGCGTTCGGCATCATCACGGTCGTCGTCGACGAAATCCCCATCGAGGTCGCGACGTTCCGGGCGGAACGCGGCTACAGCGACGGACGACGACCCGACCATGTGGTCTACACGGACGACGAGGTCCTGGACGTGACCCGGCGCGATTTCACGGTCAACGGACTGCTGTTCGACCCGGCGGAACGCACCGTGATCGACTGCGTGGGCGGCCTCGACGACCTCCGCGCGGGCATCCTGCGGACCATCGGCGATCCCGTGGTGCGCTTCGGCGAGGACCATCTCCGCATCCTGCGCCTCGTCCGATTCGCGTCGCGGCTCGGATTCGAGGTCGATCCCGCCTCAAAACGCGCGGCCGCCGACGCGTCGGAAAAACTCCGTCTGATCGCCGCCGAACGCATCCGCGCCGAACTCGAAAAGATCCTGCTCTGTCCGCACCCGGCGGAAGGCTTCGAAATGCTCGCCGAACTCGGCATCCTGAAGGTCGTCCTGCCGGAAGTCGACGCCATGCGCGGCGTGGAACAGCCGAAGCAGTACCATCCCGAAGGCGACGTCTTCGTCCACACCATGCTCCTGCTCCATCACGCCGCCTGGCGCACCCCGGACCTCATGTGGGCCGCCCTGCTCCACGACGTCGGCAAGCCCGGCACGCAGACGTTCAAGGACGGCGTGCCGCATTTCTACGGGCACGAAGCGTTCGGCGCGGACATGGCCGCGGACATCCTCGCGCGCCTGCGGTTCTCGTCCGCCTCCATCGACGCGATCGCCGCCGCCATCCGTCACCACATGCGCTTCGCGTCCGTCCACGCCATGAAGAAGGCGAAGTGGATGCGGATCATCGCCGATCCGAATTTTCCGCTCGAACTCGAGCTGCACCGACTCGACTGCATCGCATGCCACGGACTGCTCGACAACTACGTCCTCATGCTCGACCGCATGCGCGAATACGCCAAGCTCCCCGCTCCGCGCAAACCGTTCCTGAACGGCAATGACATCATCGCGCTCGGCGTCAAGCCCGGCGCAGTCTTCAGCCGCATCCTCAGCGAAGCGGAAGACCTCCGGCTCGAGGGCGAGCTCCAATCGCGCGAACAGTCGCTCGAATGGCTCCGCGCCAGAGTCGAGCATCTCGACCTCTGAGGGTACAAGGCGTTTCTTTTATAGGGCTTATAAGTCCTATAAGTCCTATCATCAAAAAAACTTTGCCGTTCTCAATCAATGTACATAGATCCGGAGCACGGTCCCGCGGAACAGCACCCCGCGGTCGGGCTTCGCCGCCTTGAAGATGAGGTCGGGGCCGAAATAGAATCCTGGCTGCGTCGGCTGGTTGTACGCCACGTTCTCCGTGGCAAGGCTGATGCGGTACACGGGGTCCTCCAGGAACGTGTGGAACCGGTACGCGGTCGGGACGGTCGACACGTACAGCCGGAGGTTGCGGTTGTCGTCGGTGCGCATGAGCACCTCCTCGCGCCAGTCGCCAAAGATGTCGCCCTGGATGCACGGCGTGGACTTCGTGCCGTTGTTGGAGGAACACCCCTCAAAACGCATCAGCGGGACGCACGTCCCCTGCGCGGCGTTGTACTTCGTGATCGTATTGCCGTCGAGCAGTTCGCGGCACAGGTCGTCGTCCCACCACACGCCCATGTTGATGGAGAGTCCGCGCGGATTGCCGCCCAGCGCCTCACCCTTCACGGTCTGCGGCGGGATGCCGGACGCCCACATCTCGACGCCGGGATTGGTCGGGTCGATGTCGGCGGCCATGCAGCGCCCGACGTCGGTGTTGTGCCGGACCTGGTGCAGGATCTTCCCTGTGGCGGCGTCGCGGAACGTCGCGCCGTCGCGCTTGTTCTCGTGGCAGCACCACACCTGAAGCCCCGGCATATCCCAGGCGAACTGCGTGAGGTGCATGGCGTCGCCGTGCCCGAGCCCGGTCGTGTACAGCCCCTTGCCGTTGTCGTCGATCGTGCAGGAACCGTACACGATCTCGTCCCTGCCGTCGCCGTCCACGTCGCCCACGCGCAGGTTGTGGTTGCCCTGCCCCGCGTAGCCCCGGTTTTCCGGCTCGTTGGAATCGAACACCCAGCGTTTCCTGAGGTGCTGTCCGTCCCAGTCGTACGCCGCGAGATACGCCCGCGTGTAGTACCCGCGGCACATGATCACGCTCGGACGTTCGCCGTCCAGATACCCGACCGCCGCCAGAAAACGATCACAGCGGTTGCCGTAGTTGTCGCCCCAGTCGCGCATGTTGCCGCGCGGCACGTCGTACGGGATGGTCTCGAGCGCTGCCCCGGTCTTGCCGGAGAACACGGTCAAATACTCGGGGCCGGTGAGGATGCGCCCCGCCGGGGTGCGGTAGTCCGCCTCCGCGTCGCCGATGACCTTGCCCGTGCCGTCGACCGTGCCGTCGGCGGTCTTGCAGACGACCTCCGCGATGCCGTCGCAGTCGAGGTCGTAGACCATGAACTGCGTGTAATGCGCCCCGGCGCGGATGTTCCTGCCGAGGTCGATGCGCCAGAGTTTTTCAGGACGCCCGAGCTTGTAGCAGTCCAGATACACGTTTCCGGTGTAGCCGTCGTGCGCATTGTCGTGCGCGTTCGAGGGGTCCCATTTCAGGATGATCTCGAACTCGCCGTCGCCGTCCACGTCGCCCACCGACGCGTCGTTCGGCGAATACGTGTACGCCTCGCCGTTCGGAGCTTTGCCGTCCGCGGGCTTGTCCAGCGGGATGTTCACATAGCCGACGGGGGCATTTTCCGGCAGGGTATAGGACGCGGACGTTTCGTCCAGTTCCTTCCCGTCGACGACCGGCTTCACCGTGTACACGCCGCCGCCCTTGTTCTTATCGATGAAATACGTCGCCTCGTTGAGGGGGTATTCGTTGAGCTTCTTCCCGTCACGGTACACGTTGAACGACGTAAGCCGCGCGTCCTTCGAAAGATAGCGCCACGTCACGAACACCTCGTCGGCGTTCTGCCGGACCGCGATCACGCCGCGTCCGAGCTTCTCACGTTTGAGCTTCGTGAAATCATACTTGGTCGGGGGTTCGATCACTTGGGGCTCGCGCTGGGCGAAAAGGCTCTGCGCGGGGACCGCCAATGCAAAGGCGGCAGCGGCGGCAAACAATAATCGGGATAACATCATTCAGTCTCCTTCTGGATAGTTCATTTGGGGACAGGAGTAAGCTTCGGGAAATAGGTGCCGCGGAAATACGCGCCGGAACCGAAAAGGTCGGGTCCGAAGTAGAATCCGGGCTGCGTCGGCTGGTTGTAGCAGATGTTCTCCAGCGCGAGGCTGATGCGGTACACCGGCTCCTCCAGGAACGTGTGGAACCGGTATGTGGTCGGAATGGTCGAGACGTACAGACGGAGGTTGCGGTTGTCGGTCGTGCGCATGAGCACCTCCTCGCGCCAGTCGCCGAAGAGGTCGCCCTGAAGGCACGGCGTCGCCTTCGTACCGTTGTTCGAGTCGCAGTTTTCGAACGTCATCATGGTGACGAACGATCCGCTGTCGTAGTCGTATTTGCTCACGCGGTTCTTGTCGAGGAGTTCGCGGCAGAGGTCGCCGTCCCACCACACCGCCATGTTCACGGAGATCCCGCGCGGATTCGCCGCCACGGTCTCGCCCTTCACGCTCTGCATGCCGATGCCGGACCACGCCCACATTTCGAGGCCGGGATTCACGGAATCCACGTCCGCCGCCATGCAGCGCCCGACGTCGTTATTGTTTTTGATCTGGAAGATGATCTTGCCCGTGGCGGCGTCGCGGAGCGTCACGCCGTCGCGCCTGTTCTCGTGGCAGCACCACACCTGAAGCCCGGGCATATTCATCGCGAACTGCGTCATCTGCATGGCGTCGCCATGTCCGAGTCCGGTCGTGTAGAGTCCAGTCCCGTCGTCGTCGATCGTGCAGGAACCGTACACAATTTCATCCTTTCCGTCGCCGTCCACGTCGCCCACGCGCAGATTGTGGTTGCCCTGCCCCTCGTAGCCTTTCCAGCGCGAATCCTTCGCGGTGTCGAAATTCCACCTCATTTTCAGGTCCTTGCCGTCCCAGTCGTAGCACGCCAGCGCGGCGCGGGTGTAATACCCCCGGCACATCACCACGCTCGGGCGTCCGTCGTCGGAGAAGAACCCCATCGCGGCGAGGTAACGGTCGCTGCGGTTGGCGTAGTTGTCGCCCCATGCCATGCCGTCGCCGCGCGGCGGCTCGTAGTCGATGGTCTTGAGCGCCGCACCGTCCTTGCAGGAAAACACGGTCAGGTACTCCGGCCCGCTCATGATGCGGCCGCGGTTGTGCGTCCCGGCGGGATTCGCCCCGGTCTTGCGGAAATCGACCTCGGGGAGCTGGACCATGTCGCTGCCCTTCTCGCGCCAGTCGGCGTTCGCGTCGCCGATGACCTTGCCCGTGCCGTCGACCGTGCCGTCGGCGGTCTTCATCACGAGCTCGGAGATGCCGTCGCCGTCGAAATCGTACACCACGAACTGCGTGTAATGCGCCCCGGCGCGGATGTTCCTGCCGAGGTCGATGCGCCACAGTTTCGTGCCGTCGAGCTTGTAACAGTCGAAATACACGTTGCCGGTGTAGCCGTCGTGCGCGTTGTCATGCGCGTTCGAGGGGTCCCATTTCAGGATGATCTCGAACTCGCCGTCCCCGTCCGCGTCGCCCACGGACGCGTCGTTCGGCGAATACGTGTACGCCTCGCCGGACGGGGTCACGCCGTCGGCGGGCTTGTCGAGCGCGATGTTGATGTACCCCTCCGGCGCTCTGTCCGGCAGGGTGAACGACGCGCTCTTTTCGTCTTTCTCGCGTCCGTTCACGACCGGCTTCACGCTGTACGTGCCGCCGCCCCTGTTGGAATCAATATAAAAAGTGGTCAGGCTTACTGGCGTGGGGTTGATGCGCCGGCCGTCGCGGTACACATTGAACGCGACATTGGCGGGATCGTTCGAGAGATAGCGCCACGTGACGAACACTTCGTCCTTGTTCCGGCGGACCGCGATCAGGCCGCGTCCGAGTTTTTCCGTTTTGAGCTTGGAAAGATCGTATTTTCCCTGCGACGCGGGCAGGATCACGGCATCGGACGGGATGGCGGAGGGCGTTTCGCGGGCGGAATCGCAGGAGACGAGTCCGGCGAGCGGCAGGGCGGCGAGCAGAAGCAGTCGGTTCAGTTTCATATTGGAATCCGGTTTGTCTGGCTGAAAGAGATACGCGTTACAATGCGGGCGGGGCAAATATAGCATGATTCCGGCGGATTGTCAAGGTTTTTTTGGCGTTTTCTTTGCCTTTCAAGATTGATTTCCGCTGTTCCCGCTGTATGTTATTATAGTGTATTTATCCGGAGATCAGCCATGCCTTTGCTCGACGTTAAAAACCTTTCCGTTCAGTTCCGCTCCGACGGCAAGCTCCTGCCCACCGTCACCGACGTCTCGTTCACGCTCGAACGCGGCGAAATGCTCGCGCTGGTCGGGGAAAGCGGCTGCGGCAAAAGCGTGACCTGCATGTCGCTCGCGCGCCTGCTCCCGGAACCACCTGTCGTGCTCTCCGGCGAAGTCCTGCTCGACCGCGGCCCTGCGCTCGGCGGCGTGGCGGACGTGCTTCAGCTCAACGACCGCTGTCTGCGCCAGGTGCGCGGCGGCTGCATCTCGTATATCTTCCAGGAACCGTCCGTGTCGCTGAACCCGGTCTTCCGCGTGGGCGACCAGATCGCCGAGGCCGTCAAGCTCCACCGGAAGGACGTTTCCGACCCGTTCGCCGAGGCCGTCGAGCTCCTGCGCCAGGTCGGCATCCCGGATCCCGCCAACCGCGCGAAACAGTATCCGCACGAGATGTCCGGCGGCATGCAGCAGCGCGTGATGATCGCGATGGCGCTCGGATGCGCCCCGGGCATCCTCGTGGCGGACGAACCCACCACGGCGCTGGACGTGACGATCCAGGCGCAGATCCTCGACCTCCTGCTCTCGCTCAAGAAGGACCGCGGCATGGCCGTGATCCTCGTCACGCACAACCTCGGCATCGTCGCCGAACTCGCCGACCGCGTCGCCGTCATGTACGCCGGACGCATCATCGAGACCGCGCCCGTCGCCGAACTCATCGCGCATCCGAAGCACCCGTACACCTCCGCGCTCATCCGCGCCGTCCCCGTGCTCGGCGGCGAGCACAACCGCCTGAACACCATCCGCGGCACGGTCCCCTCTCCCGACAAGTTCGGGCGCGGATGCCGGTTCTGCGACCGCTGCGAACACGCCGATACGCTCACCGCCGAACAGCGCCGCCGCTGTCAGGAGGAGCCGCCTGTCCTCCGCGAACTCGTCCCCGGCCACGCCTGCGCCTGCCACTTTCCACCCTGCATGACGGGGAAGGAGGCCTGACGTGCCCTCCGCAACCGTTCCGGCCGCGAAAAAAGACAACCCCGCCGGCGACATGTCCCCGTTCATCATCTTCATGGCGTTCGTGATCCTCACGACCGTCATCATCATGTCCATCTACAGGATGAACGCCGAGGAGGACATGAGTCCCGCGACGGAAAGCTCCGGCTTCACGATCGCGCTGGACGCCCGCGAACCGGTCGTCTTTTCCGACGATTTCCTGTTCCCCGGATTCTACCCTGTCACGCGCGAGACCGCGCAGTCATCGCGCCCGAGCATCCAGCAGGGCATCGTCGACGCACGCCGTCTGCTGATTGACGGCGACTACAAACGCGCCGAGGACCTGCTCCGCACGCTGTTCCTCTTCTATCCCGACGACATCGAGATCGTTTATCTGCTCTCCAGCATCCTGCACGCATCCGGACGCGACGACGAGGCGGAATACTACGACGAACGCATGTTCTTCCTGCTGCCCTCGCCCATGCCGGACGCCATCCCGTCCGGCGCCGACACCCAGGTCCCGGAAACGGAGAAACGGACCGCGTCATGAGCAAGATACGGCAGCTGAGCGACGAGGTCTGCAACAAGATCGCGGCGGGCGAAGTCGTGGAACGTCCCGCGTCCATCGTGAAGGAGCTCGTGGAAAACTCCCTCGACGCGGGCGCGCGGAAAATCACCGTCACAATCGAGGACGGCGGACGCCGCGCCATCTCGGTCGCGGACGACGGCGAGGGCATGGACGCCGACGACGCCCTGCTCTGCCTCGATCCGCACTCCACCAGCAAAATCTCCTCCGAGGCCGACATCTTCGACATCGCGTCGTTCGGATTCCGCGGCGAGGCCATCCCCAGCATCGCCGCCGTCACGCGCCTCACCATCCGCACGCGCCGCCGCGAAACTCCCGAGGGCGTCGAGGTCTTCATCGCGGGCGGAAAAGCCGTCTCGGAGAAGCCCGCCGGATGCCCGCCCGGCACCGAAGTCTGCGCCCGCGACCTCTTCTTCAACGTTCCGGCGCGCAAGAACTTCCTCCGCACCGTCGCGACCGAGGAACGCCACATCGTCGAAATCCTCTCGAACATCGCCCTGGCGCACCACGACGTCGCGTTCATCCTGAAAGCCGACGGACGCATCCTGCTCTCCACGCCGTCCGCGCCGTCCATCCTCCCGCGCATCAGCGAGTTCTTCGGACGCGAATACGCCGGCGCGCTCCTGCCTTTCTCGCGCACGGAACGCGGCATCACGGTGAACGGATTCATCGCGCGGCGCGGCTTCACGCGCAATTCCCGCGCCGAACAGCGCATCTTCGTGAACGCCCGCCCGGTCGAATCCGCACCGGTCTACCGCGCCATCAAGGAAGCCTGCGGCCCCATGCTCGAACGCGGCAGGTTCCAGCCCGCGTTGATCTACCTCACCATGCCGCCCGGGTCCGTCGACGTGAACGTCCATCCGACCAAACGCGAGGTGCGTTTCCGCAACGAATTCGACGTGATCGCGGCGGTCCGCACCGCGGTGTCCGCCGCGCTCCGCACCAACGACGCCGTGATCCCGGTCACGGCCGAGGGCATGAACGACCCGGCGGAGACCTCCGCGCGGCTCTTCCCCGATTTCGCGCCGGATATGCAGACACAGGACGTGGCGCGGGAGCCCGCGAACGATACACACTCCTCCGCCGACGACAGTCCGGTCCCCGCGTCCGGCATCGTCACAAGCGTCGATTCCCTGCTCGAGTCCGCCCGCGTCGGATACCGCGTCCTCGGCCCAATGCTCCATGCGCCGTTCGGGAACGCCCAAGCACAAAACTGCGCCACACCTCAAACGCAAGACGCCGAACTGCCGATCCCGCCCGAACAGCAATCGAATCCGTCCGAAAACGAGCCGCGTCCCGATTTCCGTCTCGTGGCGGAGGACGCCCCCGCGACCGATTTCGGCGGCACCGGACTGCGCCTGCTCGGCGTGCTGGAAAATTCCTATATCGTGGCGGCGATCCCCGGCGGACTCGTGCTGATCGACCAGCACGCGGCGCACGAACGCGTCCTCTTCGAACGCATCCTGAACGGCATCGACGGCACGCTCTCGCAGAAACTCCTGATGCCGATCACCATCGAGCTGTCGCCCGCCGACATGGCGTACGTCGCCCGCAACCTGCACGAATTCGAGAACATCGGGTTCGAGATCGAGCCCTTCGGACGCAACACGATCAAACTGAACTCAATCCCCGCCGCCATCAAACAGGAAAACGTCGGCGGATTCTTCCACGACATGCTCGCCCGTATCGGCGAGATCGGCGCGGGACAGCGCCTCGCCACCGACACCCTCGCCCGCGCCGCCTGCAAGGCCGCCGTGAAAGCCCACGACCGCCTCTCCCTCCAGGAGGCCGCCGCGCTCATCGAACAGATGTCCCACTGCGCCCTGCCCTATTCCTGTCCGCACGGACGCCCCACCATGCTCAACATCTCCCTCTCCGAAATCGAACGCCGATTCGGACGGAAATAAAATAACCAAAGGCATTGCAACAAAGGAGCACCTATCATGCCTGCCAGAAAGACCGCGAGAAAAAACACGAAAACTCCCGCCGTCCTCCCGAAAACCAGACGAATCAAAGCCGCCGCGGATGTCTCCGGCGCGGGATTCCGCCTCGCCGACCCCATGTGGAACGCCCACGAGATTCTCGCCGCGCTCGAAATGTACGCGTCGTTCGGCGTCGGAGCCGTCGTCTTCCCCGAACTCTGCGTCACCGGCGCGTCCTGCGGCGACCTCTTCCGACAGAACATCCTCCTCGACGCCGCGCAGAAGGCCGTGAAGTTCCTCCTGAAGGAGACGCCCAGGATTCCTGTCACGTTCGTCGTCGGCGTCCCCGAACGCTCCAAGTCCGGCGTCCTGTACGCCGTCACGCTCTGCATCCGCGCCGGAAAGGTCATCGCGCGCAACAAAAAGCCGCTCGACGCCCCGGCCACCGTCTTCGCCCCGATCGAACTCGTCTCCACGCTCCGCAAACGCAACCCCGAACGCCTCATCCTCTGCCCGTCCGCGGTCCCCTCCGCGCTCATGACGCCCTCGGATTTCCGTTCGTTCGCGCTCGCGGCGGCGAAAGAGCACCGGGCGGATTTCATCCTCGCCGCGCCGAAGTCCGGCGAATCCGTGACCGACGGCTTCTACGGCATGCCCGTGTGCTGTTCCGTGATGGTCCACGACGGCGAACCGGTCCTCGCCGACCTCACCGACCCGTGCCCGTCGCTGGAATTCGCCTCGGAATTCGAGCCCGCGAAGACGCAGTATCTCCTCACGTTCGAGGAAGACCCGAAACGCCTCGCCGCGCTCGGACGCGATCCGCTGCCCTTCCTGCCGAAGGACCGCACGGACACCATCTGGATCGCCGCCGCGCTCGAATCCGCACTGGCGCACCGCATGACGTCCGCGCATGCCGACAAGCTCGTGATCGGCGTTTCCGGCGGCCTTGATTCCACGCTGGCGCTCCTCGTGTCGCACGAGGCCGTCTCCGCGCTCAATCTTCCCGCCAGCTCGGTCATCGCAATCTCCATGCCCGGATTCGGCACCACGAAACGCACGAAAAACAACGCAGCGCGTCTCGCCGAGCTCCTCGGCTGCGACTGCCGCACGGTCGACATCCGGCCCGCCTGCCTCCAGCACTTCGCCGACATCGGACACGATCCGGAGGTCGCCGACGTGGTGTTCGAGAACGCCCAGGCGCGCGAACGCACCCAGATTCTGATGGACGTGGCGAACGGATCGAACGCGCTGGTCGTCGGCACGGGCGACCTCTCCGAAATCGCGCTCGGCTGGTGCACCTACAACGGCGACCACATGAGCATGTACGCGGTCAATTCCGGCGTCCCGAAAACGCTCGTCCGCCATCTCGTATCGTTCTACGCGGGCGAACACGGCGGCAAGATCGCGCCCGTGCTGAAGGACATCCTCGACACGCCCGTATCGCCCGAACTCGTCCCCGCCTCGAAAACCGGCGAATCCGGCCACAAGACCGAACAGATCCTCGGCGCGTACGAGCTGCACGATTTCTATCTCTTCCACCTCGTCCGCCTCAACGAATCCCCGCGCGTGATCCTCCGCAAGGCGAAAAAGGTCTTCGCCGGGAAATATGACTCGGACGAAATCCGCCGCACGCTCGAACTCTTCCTCCGCAGGTTCTTCACCCAGCAGTTCAAGCGCTCGTGTTCGCCCGACGGCCCCGCGGTCTCTCCGCTCTCGCTCTCGCCGCGCGCGGGCTGGCGCGTCCCGTCCGACGCTTCCCCGGCGCTCTGGCTCGACGACCTGAAATGACCGGAACGTGAACCGACCCGGACAAAACACGGACATGAATTCCATTCACTACAACATATCCTTTTACTGGGACCATCTCAGGGAGTATTTCAGAGACCTTTTCATGGACGCCCCCGGGATCGCGATCTTCGATCCGGCCGTCTTCTCCGAGGCCATGCACGAATATCCGGTCTTCTTCGCGTTCGTCGCGTTCTGGTTCGGGTGCTGCATCGGGTCGTTCCTGAACGTCTGCGTGTACCGTCTGCCGCTCGGCATGAGTCTGGTCTCGCCGCCGTCCCACTGCACGGTCTGCGACCACAAGATATCGGTCTGGGAGAACATCCCGATCTTCAGTTATCTGTGCCTGCGCGGGAAATGTCGCTGGTGTCACGCGCCGATCTCGCCGCGCTACCTGATCGGGGAAATGCTCGTCGGACTCATGTACATGGCGTCGTTCGTGTATGTTCTGCGCTTCCGTCTCCCGCTCCCGACGATGTTCGTATACTTCCTGACGATCTCCGTGGCGTACCCGGCGGCGCTGATCGACATGAAGGTGCGCCTGATCCCGAACGAGCTCACGTATTCGCTTCTGATCCTCGCGCCGCTGTACCATCTGGTCCACGGCGTCGGCCTCCCGCCGCATCTGCCCGACTGGCGCGGATTCCTGATCTCGGTCGTGACCGCCGGACTCTTCGGCACGCTCCTGACGCTCTTCGCGTGGCTCGGCGAAAAAGTCATGAAACGCGAGGCGTTCGGGCTGGGCGACGTGAAGCTGATCGCCGGACTGGCCGCCGCACTCGGCGCGCTCCCCGCGCTCTGGATCATGCTCTCCGGCTCCCTGATCGCTGTCGTCTTCATGCCGATCTACTCGTTCAAACACCCGAAATTCCGCCGCCGCGGATTCGCGTTCGGGCCGTTCCTCGCCATCGGCCTCGGGCTCTGGCTCCTCTTCGGAATCCCGTTCACGGACGCGGTGCTCTACCCCGATATGGAGCTCGACATCTCCGCGATCTCGTTCGTGAACGACCACCATGTGAACCACTACGACCGCTACCGCGAACACGTTCAGGAGTTGCTGCGGGAACGGGAACGGAAACGGGAAGAAGAGCGGAAATGGGAAGAAGAATCGACTACCATAACAGACCCTGATACAGAATTTTAATCCGCGGAGCAAAGAGTATCCGTGGAAAACGTTGAATGATAAAGCAGGCTCGGCGACTCCGATCCCGCAAAACATTTTTCCGCCTTTTTGCTTGACTTTCCTTTCCTATACGATATATTAACAGATTGTACGGAGCTTTGACCGCTCCTTTTCTATATTCAAGTTTGAGGCTTTTTCATCGTGAACCGTTATCTCTGGCTGTATGCCGCGGCCTTCGCCGCGTCGTTCGTGATCTCGCTGCCGGTCGTACCGCTCTGCCGGGTCCTCGCGCGCCGCACCGGGATCATGGACGTGCCGAAATCCGAGGGCCACAAACTGCACGGGAAGGCGACCCCGCTCCTGGGCGGCGTGGCGATCCTGATCGCGTGGCTGGTCCCGATCCTTGCCGGTTCGCTTGCGCTGATCGTCGCGCCGCATATTTCCGATTTCCCCCTGAAACAGGCCATGAAGGAGCCGACCATCTTCCCGGAAGAGCTCACCGGAGGTTTCCGCAACATTTCAACTGAACTCGCGATGATCTGCGTCTGCGCGGTCGCGGCGGTCGTGCTGGGCGTGATCGACGACAAACACGCCATGCGCGCTTCGTTCAAGTTCGCCGGGCAGTTCCTGATCGCGTTCGCCATGGTCTTTTTCGGCGGCCTGCACATTACGGTCTTCATCTCCTCGCCGTTCCTCACGGTCCCGATCTCCGTCTTCTGGATCGTCTTCATCATGAACGCCATGAACTTCTTCGACAATATGGACGGTCTGTCCGTCGGCACGGCGGCGATCGCGTTTCTCTTTTTCACGGTTGCGGCGTGGTTTAACGGCCAGTTCTTCGTGGCTGCGCTCTCGGCGTGTTCGGCGGGCGCATGCTGCGGCTTCTGGCTCTTCAATAAAGCCCCGGCGTCGATCTTCATGGGTGATGCGGGCAGCCATCTGGTCGGGTTTCTGCTTGCGGTCGTCAGCGCCCGCGTGACCTACTACAATCCCGGTGTCGCCGCTGGAAAATACGCCATCCTGATCCCGTTCTTCATCCTCGCCGTCCCGATCTTCGACGCCTTCGCGGTCGTGCTCATCCGCCTGCACAACCATAAGCCGTTCTACGTCGGCGACCACAACCACATCTCGCACCGGTTCGTGCGGATGGGCCTCACCCGTCCGCAGTCCGTCCGGATCATCCACCTGCTGTCAATCGTGGCCGGGCTGGGCGCGATCCCCCTGCTCTGGGGCGACGCCCGCACGTGCTTCGTGCTGCTGGCGCAGGGCGCGGTGATCCTGCTGATCCTGACATTGCTGCAATTTCAAACGATACAGAAACCAACCGAACCCCAGGAGACAACCCATCATGAACAATCCTGAAACCGTCAGCGAGACCAGCATGAAGTTCCGCCGAATCGGCGGCTCCACCCAGCTCGTCATCGAATCCGCGAACGATTTCCGCAACGCCTATGAGCTCGATCCGGCGCACTGGACGCTCACCAGCATCCCCGCCAAAAACCTGCTCTGCCCCGCCGAATTCCTCGCCCTGATCCCGCAGGACGCCTCCGGCCGCATCCACGTGAAGGACGTCCGCGCCCTCCTCAAGTGGGTCATCTCCACCGTCGCCGACCTCTCCGACTTCATCACCGCCGCCCCCGCGCTCCGCCTCGCCGCGCTGAACGCAGACGACGCCGACGGACTCCGCGCGAAGGAGACCGCCGAGCTCGCGCTGAAGCGCATCGGCTCCCAAAACACGTCCGCCATCACCATCGAACAGATCAACGAGTTCAAGACGCTTGTTTCCAACGCCCTCCAGAACGGCGACGGCATCATCCCGCCCGGCCCGGTCGAGGATGCGATCTCCGCCGAATGCATCAAGTTCGCCATGGCCGCCGTCGGCTCGCAGAAGGATATTTCCGGCACGGACGGCATCGGCGCCTCCGAACTCGACATCTTCGAAGGGATGCTGAACGGTTTCCTCGCCTGGACCGACGAAGGCATCGCCCGCAAGGATGCGCTCTTCCCCTACGCGGACGCCACCGCCGGACTCTGGGGCGCATACCGGGCCGTCGCCGCCGACGTCGACGACTATTTCGAGAGCTGCCACGCCCTCGTTTTCGCCGGCGGACACGAATCCTCGTCCCAAGTCCCGACCAACACTTTCGACCCGAATGATTCCTCCTCCGTCGAGGACTTCTTCAAAAAGGCCCCGCTCGCGCCCGCCGATCCGGCGTGCATCCTGCACCTGAACGAACGCGTGAACCCGAACCGCGCGGGCGCGCTGACCGCGTTCTTCGGGGCGTTCCGCGCCGCCGTCCCCGGCGACGCCGACGCCATCAGTGAAGCCGAGTGGACCGCGTTCAAAGCCGCCATCGCGCCCTATGGCGACTGGACCGGCCGCAAGAACACCGACAAACTCGACGGTCTCGACCTGGAACGCCTCCGCGCGGTCGCCGCGTCCAAGGCGTTCGAGAACATCCGCGCCATGATCGCCGAGGACACCGTGGTCTCCAACAACGTGACATGCTGCGACCTCGTCCGCAAGGTCATTATCTGCCAGACCAACCTCCGCGAGTTCCTGAACAACTTCATCAACATGGAGGCGCTGTTCTCCCCCGAAAAACGCTCCTTCATCCTCGCGGGCAAGCTCGTCATGAACGGCTTCAACTTCCACATGTGCATGATCGTCCACGACGTCGCCGCGCACAAGAAGATCGCCGCCACCAGCAACGTCTGCGTGATGTACATCAACGCCACCACCGGCACCGCACCCGCCGTCAAGTCCATGACGCTCGCCGTCGCGGTCACCGCCGGCACCATGCGCCGCCTCTTCGTCGGCAAGTCCGGCGTCTTCTACACACCGGACGGGCTCATCTGGGACGCCGTCATCACCGACCTCATCCAGCAGCCGGTCTCCCTGAAGGAAGCCATCCTCATGCCGTTCTACCGCATCGGCGACATCATCTCGAGTCAGGCCGAAAAACACTTCGCCGCCAAGACCAATGCGTTCGAGGCCGACGTCACGAAAAACGTCGATTCCAAGCTCGCGGGCGGTGACCAACCGAAGAAGGAAGGCGGACTCAACATGCCCATGCTCATCATGGGCGGCGGCGTCGGCATCGCCGCGTTGGGCAGCAGCTTCGCGTTCATGGCGAAGAGCCTCCAGGGCGTTTCAATCTGGCGCATCCTCGCAGTCCTCCTCGGCATCTTCATCATCATCTGCGCCCCGTTCGTGATCCTCTCGCTCCTGAAGCTCTTCCGCCGCAGCCTCACGCGCTTCCTCGAAGCCAACGGCTGCGCCCTGAACCGCGAAATGCGCCTCACGCTCGCCCTCGGCCGCATCTTCACCTACGTCCCGCGCATCCCCGGCAAGTTCTCGCTCTACGCCATGAACACCGCCTCCGCGGGCGACGATCCCGACGCGGTCAAGTCCCCCGTCCTGAACATCGTCTACAGGCTCCTGATCCTCATCGTGATCATCCAGATCATCCTGCTCGTCGTCTTCAAGTTCTTCCTCAACTGAGCAGCACAAACAATCTCCGTGCGCGGGCGCAAGCCACGCACTGCCGCAGAGAAGGACCTGTCCTCCCTGCGGCTTTTTTTGCCCGGAACAGGCCGGCAAAACGTAACTTCCTAAACGATAGCCGGAATTTGCCGGAAAACCGAATACAAAACGCGGTTTCCGTCTTGTTTTTTTACCGGAGGAATGTTATATTATCTTCAAACATGAATCGCGATCATTCCACAGGATGAATACGCCGCGCATGTTCTCTGAAAAACGCCCGTTCCAACCTACCACATATAACCCCAAACAACATAAGGTATTTCACCATGGCAGCAATTACCGCTAACGAAATCATCGACAACTTCAAGAAAGTCGTCACCACCCAGTACATCTGCTTCGACGGCAGAATGAGCCTCCGCGAATACTGGCTCTTCGCCCTCCCCGTGTACATCCTCGGTTTTGTCCCGGTCGTCGGACAGGTCCTGCTCCTCGCGCTCCTGCTCCCCACCATCGGCGCCACGACCCGCAGACTTCATGACACGGGCAAGACCGGCTGGTTCCAGCTCTGCGCCTTCATCTGCGGCATCGGATTCCTCATCCCGCTGTTCTTCTGCATCCAGGCCGGCGATCCCAACGAAAACCAGTACGGCCCCGCTCCCGCCGGAACCTCCAATTCCGCCGAGTAAGCACATTTCGTACTGATCCAAGCACATCCCGTCCGCGTCCGCCATCCCCGGCAGACGCGGATTTTTTCATTTCCCGCTTGTACTTTCCGGTTCCACGTGTATATTATCCCCAGGCGCTTTCCGGTTCGCGGACGCCAACGCTCAAACCGCACGAAAGGACATCCACCATGAACGACTCCAAACGCATTTCCCTGCTCGGCGTCATCGTCGAGGACAACGCCGCTTCCGACCAGATCAACAAGATCCTGCACGCCTACAGCGAGTTCATCGTCGGGCGCATGGGCATCCCGTACCATTCCCGCGGCGTGAGCATCATCAGCGTCGTCCTGGACGCCGCCCCGGAAACCGCCTCCGCGCTCGCCGCCGAACTCGGCAAGATCGCCGGCGTCTCCTGCAACATCGTTTCCGCGAAGAACTGATCTCCGCCTCATAATCCGCCGCACTCAGTTTTTTTGAGGTGCGGCGGGGTGTAAAAAACAGAGCCCCCTGCCCCATGCAAATCTTCCGCACGAACCTGACGCCCGGGATGACCGTTCTGCTGGTCGTCCTCGCGATCCTTTTCGCGGCGATCATAATCCCGCTTCTGCTGATCGCGGGGTTCGTCTGGCTCGTCTGCAATGCGATCACGGGCTGTTCTCCGCTCGAACTCTATCTCCGACGCAAGGCGCGCCGCCGTCCATCGTTCGCTCAGGACGACTTCGAACAGGACGAGATTCACGAGACCGCCGCGTCCGGCGACGACACGATCGAATGCGAGGTCATCAGCGCCCGCACGTTCGACGAAAACGGGCAGGAAATCCGCTGACCCGTCCCCTGCCCTTTATCCGGCATCCGCCTTTTTTCCGGCTTTTTTTTGTTCGGCACTTGCTTTTTCATGGTTTAGGTTCTATAGTATCGCCATATTCTGTAAAACCTCACTTTCATCGAAGGAATCACCGCCATGAAAGCATCCTCCGTCCGCCGCATTCTCGTCCTCGCCGCAGCCATGCTCTGCACGGTCCTCGCCGCCCAGTCCAACCGCCGCACGTCCCCGGTCGTCGTGCTCGACCCGGCCAAGGGTTCGCCGTTCAACGGCGGCGTGTTCGAGGGCTGGGGCACCTCGCTCTGCTGGTGGGCGAACCGCGTCGGCTACAGCGACAAGCTCACGGATCTCGCCGTGGACGCGTTTTTCGACCAGACGAAGGGGCTGAAGCTCAACATCGTGCGCTACAACATCGGCGGCGGCGACGATCCCTCGCACCGGCACATCACGCGGTCCGACTCGAACATGCCCGGATTCGCGCAGCCCGTCCGCAATGAAAACGGCGCGTTCGAGGTCGACGACGACGGCATCGTGATCTATCAGTACGACTGGGACCGCGACAAAAACCAGATGAACGTGCTCACGAAGCTCCTCAAGCGCAACCCCGACGCGCTCATCGAAGTCTTCTCCAACTCCCCGCCGTACTTCATGACCTGGAGCGGATGTTCCAGCGGCGGCGTGGGAGAACACAGAGGAAACAACCTCAGGCCGGAATACATTCCCGTTTTCGCCGAGTTTCTCGCCGACGTCGTGAAGCACATGCGCGAAGACCTCCACATGAAGCTGAACAGCATCGACCCGTTCAACGAACCCTCATCCAATATCTGGGGCGCATACAGCAACAAGCAGGAAGGGTGCAACATCGGAGACAACAATGTCAAGAGCAGCGTCATCGTCGAACTTGACAAGGCGCTCCGCAGGCGCGGCGTCCGTGACGGCATTCTGCTCGCCGTCGCCGACGAGACCTCCATCGACCTCGCCATCGACACCTTCAAGGCGCTGTCCCCCGAGGCGAAAAAAGTTTCGGACCGCATTAACACCCACACCTACGGAGGCAGCCGCCGCGCCGAACTCCAGGCATTCGCAAAAGAACAGAAGAAGCATCTCTGGATGAGCGAGGTCGACGGCACCGGCACGCTCGGCGGACAGGCGGCGGGCGACATGGGCAGCCCGCTCTGGCTCGCATCGCGTATTATCACCGACGTAAACGGCATGATGCCTTCCGCCTGGGTCATCTGGCTCGTCGTCGACCGCCACCGTTCCGATTTCAACAATATGGAACGCAACAACACCTCTCTCAAGGGTGCATACTGGGGAACCGGAATCTGCGACCACATCGAAGAAAAACTCCTCCTCGGCAAGCGCTACTACGCGTTCGGCCAGTTCACGCGCTACATCCGCCCCGGCGACCGCATCATCGCCTCCTCGCCGTCCACCCTCGCCGCATACAACCGCGAATCCGGCAAGATCGTGGTCGTGGCTGTGAACAGCGCCGCGAACGAACGCCCCATGACGTTCGACCTCGCCGCGTTCCCAAGCATCCCCGCCGCGACCGCGAAGGTCATCCGCACCAGCGGCCAGGTGAACGCCGGGGAGAACTGGAACGAGGACATCCCGGCGGTCCCCGTCCGCGACAAAAAGCTCGCCGTCCGCCTCGCCCCGTTCTCCATCACCACGTTCGTGATCGAATAAGACTCTACTCGTTCGAGATCGCCCCCGCCCCGTTGAACACGGAACGGAATCGACCGGGTATTCATATTCTCCTGACCTCGACAAAAACGGCTGTTTCCGGACAAAACGCGGCAAATCAGCTTGACTTTTCGTAAAGATGTGCTATATTGGTATGTTGCCGGAATCATTCGGCATCGTCGGGATGTAGCGCAGCCTGGTTAGCGCGTTTGACTGGGGGTCAAAAGGTCGTGAGTTCAACTCTCATCATCCCGACCATTTTTGAGCTTAAATCACCATTTTTCATACATCGTGAAACATGGTGATTTTTTGTGTTTCACGATACGAATCGTGGAAAAATCGTGGAAAAATCGTGGAAAACTTCTGAGCTCAGAATTTCTGTCCAGCCAGTTCAATCTAAAAAAGGAGCGACACGAAAAAACACTTTCCATCGGGCCATTGCCGAAAACCTCCTCCGTATCATGGCATGCATTCAGGCTTTGAGGTGGGAAACCGGGATGATAGCCCTTCCTTTCCGTGATTTTCCACGATTTTTCCACGATCTGAGGTTAAAAACGGCATTTTTGCCGCTACTGTTGAGGTGGAGGAATCTTCCGAAACACAAATCCAAAGGGATCCGGTTACATCGCCACCATGCAACCGGCCCAGCATTCCAACCTACTTGCGGTACCTTTTCCCGCGCCACCCCTCGGCTTTCAAAGGAAGGCCAGCCGCCCAAGGGTATTAAACCCAACCGAATTAATCCTCTGTTGTTTCACTTTTGATGGGTACCTCTATTAATTCGATCGGATGGATTTTCAGCAGATGGGCAAACAAGACAATGCAGGGAAATTTGAGCGTGGCTGAGTGAAGGCAACCACCGAAAATCTTACCAGTCGGACTTTGCCCGGATGCGAAAACAGCCGAAAACCAATGAATAGAGTGCCCCCAATACCGCTCGAGAAAAAACCGTATTTTGGATGTGTGTCATTTTGACTGTCCAAAATATTGTATCCACGCTGTAAAAACTACTGAAACAATCGGCAATCAGGCTTGACATTTTCATCTTTCGTGATATATTGATTGATAATATATGTTTCGCGTGGAGACTTGCGCGATGTTTTTTTAAGACAGAAACACAACTTGCCTGGTTGTGTATAGGAGACCCAATCAAAAAGAACTTGGCTTCATTCCACATGGCGACCGGCTGGATCAGCCGGAGGCATCCGTGTGCCGTCGATCAAACACTAAGCCGGTACGGCAAAAAGCAGGCTTCGGCCAATTTCGAAACAACATCATATCGCGAAGAAACAATCGGACCGATGTCGGCGCGATGTCATTTCCCCCGAAAGGAGCAGAACTGAATATGTATAAAAAAGATACCATGTGCGTGCGTTCCGTCCGATGTACGAAAGCGGCTTTCGGGGCGATCGCTACGCCGATCTTTCAATCGGCGACGTTCGTGCACGAGGGGATCGACATGGAATCCGAATACAGTTACTCCCGGATGCAGAATCCCACCCGTGCCGCCTTGGAAAACAGGATCGCCGAGCTCGAAGGCGGGTTCGACGCCATTGCATTTTCGAGCGGCATGGCGGCCGAGACGGCGCTGATGAACCTCTTCGAGTCCTCCGGGCACATCATCTCCGGGGACGACCTCTACGGCGGCACGCTGCGGCTGTTCCGCCACAATGCTGTTTCAGCGGGGCTGCGGTTCGACTTCACGGATACGACCGCCCCGGAAAACGTGCGGAAGAAACTGCGGCCGGACACGAAGGCGGTCTACCTGGAAACGCCGAGCAATCCGACCATGCAGGTCACGGACATTGCGGCCGTGGCGGAAATCGCGCATTCTGTGGGAGCGCTGCTGATCGTCGACAACACGTTCCTCTCGCCGCTCTTCCAGCGTCCGCTGGAGCTGGGCGCGGACATCGTGGTCCACAGCGGCACGAAGTACCTCGGCGGGCACAACGACACGCTGGCGGGGTTCGTGGTCGTGAAGACCCCGGAGCTCGCGGAGAAGATGCGTTACTGCGCGAAGACGATCGGGGCATGTCTGGCTCCGTTTGACTGTTTCCTGCTCGAACGCGGCATCAAGACGCTGTCCGTGCGACTCGAAAAACAGGCCGCGAACGCGGAGAAGATCGCGTACTGGCTGCGGGAACGTCCCGAGGTCAGAAAAGTCTATTACATCGGCTTCCCCGATCACCCGGGCTACGAGGTGACCAGGCGCCAGTGTTCCGGCTTCGGCGGCATGCTGTCCATGGAGGTGGACAGCCCCGAAACCGCCCGGAAGATCCTGAAGGAAGTCCGGCTCTTCCAGTATGCCGAGAGCCTCGGCGGGGTGGACAGCCTCATCACCTATCCCATGCTTCAGACCCACGCCGACGTACCGGAGGAGGAACGCCTCAAACGCGGCATCAACGACCGTTTTCTGCGGATTTCGGTCGGCATCGAAAACGCCGACGACCTCATCGAGGACCTTCGGGCCGCGCTCGAAAAAAAAGCGGAGGAGGAACCGGCATGAAGTACGATTTCGACGAAATCATCCCCCGCCAGCACACGAACAGCCTCAAATACGATTTCGCGAAGGAACGCGGCAAACCGGACGGCCTGCTGCCGATGTGGGTGGCGGACATGGATTTTCAGACGCCGCAATGCGTGCGGGATGCGCTCGCCGCGAAAGCCGCGCACGGCATCTTCGGGTATTCCGACCCGGACGAGACGTATTTCGACGCGCTCGCGCAATGGTTCGGGACGCGTCACGGCTGGACGGTCGATCCGCACACTTCTGTTCGCACACCGGGCGTAGTGTTCGCGATCTGCACGCTGATCCGCTGCCTTACGCAGCCCGGAGACGCCGTGCTGATCCAGGAACCCGTGTACTACTGCTTCCGCGAGGGCATCCGTGACAACGGACGCCGTCTCGTCGTGAACGAACTCGTTTTCGACGGACAGAAATACTCCATCGATTTCGAGGACTTCGAACGCAAGATCGTCGAAAACGGCGTGAAGCTCTTTGTGCTGTGCAGTCCGCACAATCCGGTCGGGCGCGTATGGACGCGTGCCGAACTTGAGCGGATGGCCGAAATCTGTCTGCGGCACGGCGTGTTCGTGGCGGCGGACGAAATCCACGAGGACTTCGTGTATCCCGGCAGCCGGCACATCGTGTTCGCGTCGCTCTCCGATGAGGTCGCGCAGCATTGCGCCGTCTGCACCGCTCCGAGCAAGACATTCAACCTGGCGGCCCTGCATATCGCCAATATTTTCATCACGAACGCACAAGTAAGAAAGGCGTTCAAACGCGAGCTGGACGCGGAGGGCTACAGCCAGTCGAACATCATGGGATTGGTCGCCTGTCAGACGGCGTACCGGTCCGGCGCGGACTGGGTGGACCAGCTGGTCGCCTACCTGTACGAAAACGTCGCCTTCCTGCGCGAAACGATCAACACGCGGCTGCCTCAGCTTCAGCTGGTCGAACCGGAAGGGACCTATCTCCCCTGGGTGAACTTCTCCAAGCTCAATCTCAACTCATCCGAACTTGACCGCTTCATCATCGGCCGTGCAAAGCTCTGGCTTGACAGCGGTCCCATCTTCGGAGCGGGCGGCGCAGGGTTCCAGCGGTTCAACATCGCGGTTCCCCGTTCGACGCTGAAACAGGCGCTTTCCCAGCTTGAAATTGCCCTGAAATAAGCTCTTTTTTCAAATCCAGATAAATGGAAGCGTGGTCACCTTTTCGGGCGGCCACGCTTCAAGTTTTCTGCATTGTTTGAGTTGGAGGTGAACTCAAATCTCGTAGTTCAGAAACTCTCCGTTCTGGAACTCCACGGACTCGTGGCGTTTGAACTGAAGTTCCGGCATCTTGGCGCTCACGCGGGTCTGTTCGGGGACGGATTTGGTGACAAACGCGTTGCCGCCGATCACGACGCCCTCGCTGATCACAGTCTCGCCGCCGAGGATGGACGCGCCAGAATAGATCGTCACGTCGTCCTCGATGGTCGGATGGCGTTTCGTGCCCTTCAGCTGCTGGCCGCCGCGCGTGGAGAGCGCGCCGAGCGTGACGCCCTGGTAGATCTTGGCGTGTTCGCCGATCTCCGCGGTCTCGCCGATCACGATGCCCGTGCCGTGGTCGATGAAGAAATACTTCCCGATCTTCGCGCCCGGATGGATATCGATCCCCGTGACGCTGTGGGCGTGTTCGGTCATGATGCGCGGGATCAGCGGCACGCCGAGCGTGTACAGCTCATGCGCGATCCGGTTCACCATCGTGGCATAGATGCCGGGATACGAGGAGATCACCTCGTCGCGGCTGAACGCGGCGGGGTCGCCCTCGAACGCGGCCTCGATGTCCGTGGCGAGGTATTCGCGTATCTTGGGGATCGCGGCGAGGAAAGCGTCCACGATCTCCTCGGCGCGCTTCTGCACCGCGTCGTCCGGCGCGTCGCAGTATGCCTCGGTGAAGAGGCGGAGCGTCTTGGCGATCTGCGCCGTCAGCACCTCGCTGATCTCCTCGAGCAGCTGGCCGGTGTAGAAGCGTATGTTGTCGCTCCGGAGCTCCTTCTGGTCGAAAAAGCCGGGGAAAATGACATACTGCAGCTTCTTCAGCACAGCCAGGATCAGGTGGCGCTTGGGGAACTGCGTCTCCCCGATCTTGCCGATATGCGGATGCTGAACATAGCTTTCCAGGACCGCTTCCAGTACATCGTCCAGTTTGTGACTCATAGTCGCCCCTTTTCCGCGGTCAGTTCAGACGCTTCAGCGCCGCCACCAGCAGGTCGATCTCTTCCGGCGTGTTGTAGAACGCGAGGACCGGGCGCACCGTGCCCTCCAGGCCGTAGCTCCGGAGGATCGGCTGGGCGCAATGATGGCCCGCACGGACGGCGATGCCCTGGCTGTCCAGGTATTTTCCGACGGATGCGATGTCGTGGTTGTCCAGCACGAACGACAGCACGCCGGATTTGTCCCGCGTGGTGCCGATCAGGTGAAGTCCGGGGACCTCGGCCAGACGCGCCATGCCGTACTGCGTCAGCTCGTGTTCATAAGCCGCCACGTTCGCCATGCCGATCTGCATCATGTATTCGAGCGCGGCGCCCATGCCGACCGCGTCCGCGATGCTGCCGGTGCCCGCCTCGAACTTGTTCGGCGCGCCCTGGTAGATGGTGCGTTCGAACGTTACGTCGGCGATCATGTTGCCGCCGCCCTGATACGGCTGCGCCTCTCTCAGCGCGTCGGTCTTGCCGTAGACCGCGCCGATGCCGTTCGGCCCGAATACCTTGTGCGCGGAGAACACGTAGAAATCCGGGTCAAGCGCCGTCACGTTCACCGGAATGTGCGCCACGGACTGCGCACCGTCGATCAAAATGCGGACGCCGTGCGCATGTGCAATGGCGACGAGCTCCGCGACGGGCGTGACCGTGCCGAGCACGTTCGAGACATGCGCGACGGACACGAATTTCGTGTGTTCGTTGAAGAGCTTCGTGTACTCGGAAATGATGAGCTGGCCGTTCTGGTCGACCGGGATGACCCGGATCTTCGCGCCGGTCGCCGCCGCGATCATCTGCCAGGGCACGATGTTCGCGTGGTGTTCCAGCAGGGAGACGATGATCTCGTCGCCGGGTTTCAGCAGCGGCCGCACATAGCTCTGCGCGACCAGGTTGATGCCCTCGGTCGTGCCGCGGACGAATACGATGTCCCGCGCGTTGCGTGCGCCGAGGAACTTCGCCACGGTCGAACGCGCGTTTTCGTAGGCGTCGGTCGAACGGGCGGCGAGTTCATGTGCGCCGCGGTGCACGTTGGAATTCTCGTGCAGGTAATAGTGCGAGATGCGGTCGATGACCTGTTTCAGGCGCTGCGTGGTGGCTCCGTTGTCGAACCAGACCAGCTGTCTGCCGTTGCTCAGGCGTTCCTGCAGGATCGGGAAATCCGCGCGGATCCGGTCCACGGGGACGGCTCCGACCGAGGCGTGAGTGGTGTGCGGGATATGCTGTTTCGAATGCGCTTCCGGCGCGCCCGGCACGGGGTCTTCCGCTTTCGCGGCGTCGACCAGGGTCGGCGAATACACGACGGCGGAGGGCGCTGTGGGCGCTCCGGTGGACGGCATGGGCACGTTCCCGACGGCGGATTCGGCACGAAGCACGTCCGACGCGATCTGGTCCCAGTCCGTACCGGAGGAGGCGGAAGCCGCGCCGGCAGCCGAGGCAGCCGGAGCGGCGGCGGCATTGGCGTCGGTCGCCAGTTCGTCGCCGCACAGCTCCACCGCCCACTTCAGCAACTCGGCTTCGGTAGGCAGGCCCGCCGTTGCCGGGTTGGAATCAGGCTTTGTCGTAGTCATAATATTCACCCACCTCCACATCTTCGAGCACGGCGATGGCGTCGTCGGCCAGGATCGCGGCCGAGCAGTACAGCGACAGCAGATAGGACGCGTTGCCCTTGTCGTCGATGCCGCGGAACCGGATGGAGAGACCGCGGGAGTGTTCGCCCTGCAGGCCGGTCTGGTACAGGCCGATCACGCCGCGCTTGGCTTCGCCGGTGCGGATGAGCAGGATGTTCGTCTTGCCGCTCTGGGACTTCGGGTTCTTCAGGCCGTCGACCAGCAGCTTGTCGGTCGGGATCAGCGGGATGCCGCGCCAGAGGATGAAGTTGCCGCCGTTGATGTTGGCGGTCACCGGGGGCACGCCGCGACGGGTGCATTCGCGCTCGAACGCCGCGATGGCGCGGGGATGCGCGAGGAAGAAGGACGGCTCTTTCCACACTTTGGAAATGAGTTCGTCCAGGTCGTCGGGCGTGGGGGCGCCGTTGCGCGGCTGGATGCGCTGGGAATCCGCCACGTTCTTCAGCAGGCCGTAGTCGTCGTTGTTGATGAGCTGGCTTTCCTGGCGTTCGCGAAGGCTCTCCACGGCGAGAGCGAGCTGTTCCTTGGTCTGGTCGTAGGGGGAACTGAAGACGTCCGCCACCTGCGTCTTGACGTTGATGATGGTGGAGATCGAATTCAGGATGTACTCGCGCGGCTTGGTCTCGTAGTCAACGAATCCCTGCGGGATGACGTCGCTCTTCGGCTTGGAGCTGCACAGCACTTCCAGCGGAGTGTCGCCTTCCTTCACGCGGTTCACGCGGTAGATACCGGCGTCGAGGCCCTTGAACTCAAGGAACCGGGTGAGCCATTTCGGGGTGAGCAGACCGAACTGGGGTTTTGTTTTGGTGACGTCCGCCAACTGGTAAGCGGCGGCTTTACCCAACGTGTTGATTTTGGTTTCTTCAGACATGTTTTTGCCTCCTAAAGGTATAGAGTGTTTTTATTTCTTGAATTGCCCTTGGGAGGCAAGTCAGATTTGTTTCGCGGTCGGATCGACCTCGTTGATCCAGCCCTGAACGCCGTCCAGGAGGTTCATCGCCTTGCCCGTGTAGCCAGCGTCGCGCAGATTGCGGATCGCCAGGATGCTGCGCTGGCCGATCTTGCAGACGAACACGGCGTCGATCGCGGGATCGAGCTCGTCCATGCGGCGGACGACCTGCCCGAGCGGGATCACCTTCGCGTTCGGGAACTTGAAGTAGGCGCGTTCGTGCGGCTCGCGGAGGTCGATCACCTGGACCGGCTCGTTCGCGTCGAAACGGCGCTTCAGCTCCGTGGCGGAGATGGATTCCACCGGGGTCTCGTCCTGCTTCGTGCGGATGTTGCAGAACTGCTCGTAGTCGATAAGTTTCGTGATGGTCGGGTGCCTGCCGCAGATCGGGCAGTCCGGGTCGCTTTCCAGCTTGAGCTCGCGGAACTTCATCTTCCACGCATCGTAAAGCAGGAGACGCCCGGCGAGCGTTTCGCCTCCGCCGACCAGCAGCTTGATGACTTCGGTGGCCTGGAGCATGCCGATCACGCCCGGCAGGACGCCGAGGACGCCGCCCTCCGCGCAGGAGGGGACCAGTCCGGGCGGCGGCGGTTCGCGGTACAGGCAGCGGTAACAGGGGCCGTGCTTCGCGTAGAACACGCTGACCTGGCCCTCGAACTGGAACACCGAGCCGTACACGTTCGGCTTGCCGAGCAGGACGCAGGCGTCGTTCACCAGATAGCGCGTCGGATAGTTGTCCGTGCCGTCCGCCACCACGTCGTATTCGCGGATGATGTCCAGCGCGTTTTCGCTGGAGAGCGGTTCGTTGTAGGTGACCACGTTCACCAGCGGGTTCAGGGCGCGGATTCGGTCGCGTGCGGAGGCGACTTTCGGACGGTCCACGTCGCGCGTGCCGTGGATGATCTGACGGTGGAGGTTCGAGATGTCCACGTTGTCGAAATCCACGAGCCCGATCGTGCCGACGCCCGCGGCGGCGAGGTAGAGCGCGAGCGGCGCGCCGAGACCGCCGGTCCCGACGATCAGGACCTTCGAACCCTTGATCTTCTGCTGTCCCTCGATGCCGATTTCGGAAAGGATGAGCTGGCGGCTGTAGCGCGTCAGGTCGTCGTGGTTCAGATCCTTCTTCCAGCGGTCCTCCGGGACTACGCTTGGTATGACTTCACTCATGGATCAGCGCCCTCCGGCTATGGCGGGCACGATCATCACCGTCGCGCCAGCCGCGAGCGGCGTGTCGAGGCCGTTCAGTTTCTTGATGTTGGTCCCGTCGACGAAGACGTTCACGAATCCGCGCAGGGCCGTGTCGTTCTCGTAGATCTGGCGTTTCAGGTCAGGATACTGCGCGGTGAGGTTGGCGAGGGCTTCCCCCACGGTCGAGCCTTCCGCTTCGACTTCGGACTTGCGGTCCACGAAGGACCTCAATGCGGTCGGGATAAGAATTGTCACGCTCATGTTACGCTCTCCTTATGGTTACGGTTCGATTTCAAATGGTTCGGGGTCGAATGCTTCGCGGCTGATCCGCAGACGCCAGCTGGTCATCAGCTCAGGTCTGCCCTCCTCCACGCGCAGGATGATGTAGGAATAGAACGGCAGCGCATGGTCGCGGTCGTAGTCCGACGGCTTTGCGGGATGGTCCGGGTGGGAGTGGTGGAACCCGACGAGCTCGAGTCC
>JAEEGG010002480.1_pt1 | contig 47502 bp, 50 predicted proteins | sample 9134161 | NCBI WGS metagenome assembly JAEEGG01 (sample SAMN16246543, study PRJNA631951) | gut metagenome | biome: gut microbiome; feature: rumen; material: CR-attached | host: Bos | place: Iran: Karaj | collected 2018-10
TGAGGTGTGGGAGATTGACCGTGCAGTCTATAAGGAGATTTTCTTCTCCGACGATGACATGGCCGACAAGTGGTATAAGGCAAAGCTGAAGTTCATCACCATCGACGAGAAGACCGAGAAGGAGAAGAAGACCACCGTTTACTACCTGGTGCAGGCCGGATCGTTCGAGGGTGCCCACAGGAACATTGACGAGGTGATGGGCGGCACCATGATTGACTATATCATTGATACTGTCAGCGAGACGGCCATCATGGACGTGTTCGAGTACGTGAACAAAGGTAACGAGGAAAAGAAGTAAGGCATGGAGGCAGAGGTGTGTTACATAGCAAAGGATGGCAGTCGCTTCACTGACGCTCTGCTGTGCGAGGAGTACGAGAAGACCATCGGTATCATTCCCAATACCGTTGCCGACCTGATACTGACCCTTAGCAAGCACGACCAGAAGGAGTACGTCTTCGGCATCGCGCTGGTCAGGCACCGCAAGGATGGCTCTGCCACTATCTACACCCGCTTCACCGGCTGCTGCGACGATGCCCTGGAGTCATTCGTCAACATCAAGGACTTGACCGAGGAGCAGCGTTACATAACGGCAACCGTCGGGGATATGATTGATGCGCTTCGTAAGCTGGACGGTGACGATCCTGTGCAGTACATGATTGTCTTCAGCTCAGACATTGAGTTTCACGGTCCCGGCGTCATGGCCAACCACAATCCCCTGGTATGGAAAGATAACGCCAGCAATGGCAAGTAATAACAATTTAAATTATTAAACAACTATGTTAGAAATGACAAAGTACACGGGCACCAAGACCGTAAAGGCGTGCCCAATGTCTCTTGGAGAGGCAGAGAAGGTGCTGGGGCGCAAGATTGAGACCTCAGCTGTTGAGAACCGTGAGGAGTCAGAGGGCTACCTCGTAGAGTATGAGGACGGCTACCGCTCATGGTCGCCAAAGGACGTGTTCGACAAGGCCTACCGTGTCAGCGAGACACACCTTGACCGTATGAACATCGAGCTTCAGGAGGTTGAGGAGCGCTACCTGAACGGACGTAAGTTCACGTTCACCCAGGAGTTCCGCAAGCTCGACTCCACGAAGCGTGACGCGCTGCGCAAGCAGCTCGACTCCATGGAGAACTATCTTTATCTCCTCTCACGTCGCATTGAGCTGGAGTTAGAGCCGGAGCCTGAACGCGAACAGCCCGACAAGTAACATCAACAGGCGGGCGGCACACCTTTTTCAGTTTCCTCCCGTGTCGCCCTGCCTTTAACACCATCAGATCATGGAGAAAGAGAATGTAATCAACAAAATCCGCAAGCTGCTGAAGCTGCAGTACGGTGCCGAGAAGATCGGCAGCGAGGGAGAGGCCTTTGCCGCTGCTGAGGCTATCCGGCGTCTGCTGACTGAGTATAACCTGACGCTCAACGATGTAGGCACAGAGGAAGAGAAGCAGGAGATTGAGATGACAGAGGACGCCATTTCGTTCGTTGACGGCTACGGCTTCACGTGGAAGAAGGTGCTCATGTCAACCATCTGTGAGTTCAACTTCTGCAGCATGTACATTCGTGGCGACAAGAAGATGCTTATCATCGGTGCAGAGCATAACGTAATCGTCTGCCGTGAGTTCTTTACCTATCTGTGCCAGGTGTTCCGCCGTCTGGCCCAGCAGCGCCTCGACGAGCATCAGCTGGAGCTTTATGCGGAGGGCAAGCGCCTTACGGATAAGGGATGCAAGGAGTTCATACGCTCCTATCTGGAAGGTACGGGCTTCGGACTCCATGACAACTACGAGAGCCGTCAGCCAACGTCTGAGGAAACGGCACTGGTGCTTTGCCATCAGAAGATGGCCGAAGACTATCTCCACAACAAGACCAGCTATCAGCATCAGGGCACCCACAAGCCAAAGGAGCGTGCGGTCTATGAAGAGGCCTTCATGGCTGGATTTGATGACGGGCTTAACGTCAGCCTCGACAAGCAGATTGAGGGCGGCAAGAAGCCCACTCAGGCAGAGTTATTTAAATAAAGTTCATCTTTAATTAATTAAAGTTCATCTTTCAGAAGCAACAATAACAATGAGCGAAGTAAAGACAAATGATCCTGTTATGACAGGTACGGAGGGTGAAGCCCTCACAGACAACGGTCATCTGGACTGTCAGACCACAAACACCATGTGGTACGAGTAAACAAGGTTTTATCTTTCAAAAATAGAGAAATAATATGAACAACGAAGAAGAAAAAGTACCAAAGATTCAACTCCTCCTGACTGGCTGTTTGGAGCCGTCACCGATGAACCCGAGAAAAACGTTCAATGAGGAGGCGCTGCGAGACCTGGCAGACAATATCAGGAGTCAGGGACTTCTCCAGCCTATTACCGTTCGCCGAAAGTTCGACAAAGAGTCAGGCATGTACTTCGGCAATGTATGGGAGATCGTCTGCGGCGAACGTCGCTACCGTGCCTGTAAGATGGCCGGACTGCTCGAGATACCCTGCATCGTCCGCGACATGACCGACGATGAGGCTTTCGATACGATGATTACCGAGAACCTGCAGCGTCAGGACGTTGACCCCATTGAGGAGGGTGTGGCCTTCCGTCTGCTGGCAGAACGTGGCACCAAGGCCGATGACCTTGCGGCACGCTTCGGCAAGTCCGTGCGCTACATTCAGGATCGTATCAGGCTCTCACAGCTGAAGGAGCCGCTTTGCGAGGCGGTGTCTGCCGGAAGGATTACGCTGCGCGGTGGTTATCTCCTGGCACGTCTCAAAGAGGAAGACCAGCAGGCCTTCATCGAGGACGAATACGACGAGGACTGTGACTATACCACCTCCGACATAGAAGAATGGCTCGACCGCCATTTCATGAACCTGTGGCGTGCGCCGTTCCAGGATGGAGAGACGCTTAAGGAAACTTGGAACCCTGACGGCAAGCTCATACGCCGGTGCCTTACCTGCGAGTGTAACACCTGTAATCACGGCTGTCTCTTCGTTGACATGAAGACTGAAGAGCCGCAGTGCATCGACGAGGTTTGCTATAACCGCAAGTGCGACATCTTCTATGACTGGTATCTCAGTCAGTATGAGTCACGCTTCGTATTGGCCGGTAAGCCTGCCACAGCTGGATCAGTGGCCATTGTCAGGGATGACTACGCCTACTATAGCGACGAGACCAAGGCACGTATCAACCGCTTCGCTGACAAGCTCACCTCTGCTGGCTATCGTATCTTCTCCACCAAGGAGCTGCCAGTGCGGGTGTGGAGTGAAGCCAACATTGAGGGTGAACTGGCTGACGGCACAGCAGTGGAGTGCATAGACATCACGGAAATGGCACGAGGCTCACAGATGAAGATGCACGTCCGTCGTATTCCTAACGCTGAGGCTACCCGTCCTTCTGATCCTGCACAGCCTTCCAACTATCCTGCAAGGCTTGCGGAGCGCTCTGCCACCATTGAGAAGACTGCTGACAAGAAGGTTGCAAGCTATTCCAAGAAGAATTTCGATCGCGATAAGTATGTGGCCAGAAAAGGACAGTTGGAGGATTGGGAGGAGAATATACTTATGGCCATCGTTTACAAGATTATCGACTGGAAAGACAAGAAAGAGTTGATACCTGGCACAGAGTACAGTACGGCCAGCTATAGCCAGTTGGAGCGCTTCATCATTGACCGTGCCCTGGATGACAGCTGGAAGCGTAAAGCCATTGCTACCTTCATCACTTCTCTTTACAACGAGTCGTATCTGGAGGAGGCTATGAAACATCTCTCCATCGAGGCCCAGGCCTTCATCAGCGACACACGCTTTAAGGCTGAAAACCGCATCAAGGAGATTAACGACGAACTGCGCGAGATGGGTTACGACGAAAAAGGTAATAAGATATGAAATGTAAGTGTATAAAGAAACGCTCCTTTACCGGCTTTCTCGAGGTCGGCAAGGTTTATGAGGCAAAAGTGCGCAAGGTGGCCGGAAAGAACATCTATTCTTTCTGTGGCGGTCGCCTGCAGCTCTCAGACGAGACGCTGGGCATGTACTTCGAGCGTGTGGAGGATTAGGTATGAAGGAACTAAGGTACTGCATCACGGCCATCAACCGCATGACGCGCCAGCGTGAATCGGTCACACGTCCCTACGCCAAGGCGACTGCCGAGAAGATGCTACGCAGGGAGAAAGCCAAGCCACCGGCCAAACGTAGCTGGATCTATCCTCGCATGGAAGCCGTAGAGCCTCAACAGTTGACAATTAACTTCAAAACAGAATGAATATGGAATTTATCGTATCACGCAACAGTTTACTGCGGGCATTGCAACACGTCCGCTGCGCCATCACCAAGCAGGAGATACAGGTGTTCAAAAACTTCGTGTTCTCCTTCGAAAGTGAAATGATGACCGTCCACGCCAGCAATGGCCAACTGTGGATGAAAGAGACTATTGTCCTCGACAAGATTACTTGCGAGCGTCGGCCTATCGCCATCTATTACGACGACATCCTGAAGCCAATCAAGGCCCTCGACGAACAGCCGTTGCGCTTTGAAGTATATGAGTACCAGGTAATAGTGCATCACTCTATCGGCTCGTTCCGTCTGCCTCTCTATGGGAACGCCTCGGAGTTCTTCGACTTCAAGGCTCCCACTCCCGACGTTGAGGCTGATGACGGATGGCAGCTGGAGTATGAGGCTCCCTGTCTGAAGTCCATCCTCGGACGCTGTAACTTCGCTATGGCTCAGGATGAACTGAGGCCTGTCATGAATGGTGTATATTTCAATCTTACTGACGAGTTCTGCGATTACGTTTCTTCCGACGGCCACAAGCTGGTACGTGTCCGTAAGTATCGTAGTGCTGACAGTACTTTCGTTGTCAACAATCTTTCCTTCATCATTCCTTATCCCGTCGTTAAGGCGCTCATGAAGGTTATGCCGTCCACCGGCGATGCGACTGTGCAGTACCAGAAGGAGCTGATGAAGGAACACACTCATACTAACAGTAACGGACAAAGGGAGAAATACCTTTCTACGGAGAGAAAGCCACAGTGCCGTATCATCATCGATGATAACCTGACACTCTCATTCAACACCGTTGAAGGTATCTATCCCAAGTACTGGAGCGTCATACCAAACAGTCACAATTTCAAGATGACCATTGACCGCAAGGCACTCATTAAGTCCTGTGACCGTCTTAGTCTCTTTGCCAGCACAAACAATTTGGTTAAGATGACTATTGACAAGACAACTATGAAAATCGAAGCAGAAGATTTCGATTTCTCCCTGGCCGGTGACGAGACGCTTCCCTGCGAGTGTGAACCGTTCGACGGGCGTTCTCAGATAAGTCTGCGCATCGGCATGAAGGCAGTCAACGTGTCACAGACGTTAAAGGTGCTCTCAACTGAAAAGGTGACGTTCCTGTTCCTGGATCAGTCGCGGGCCGTCCTCATTCAGCCTCAGCCTCAGCCGGACAACGAGGAGATTACCATGCTGCTTATGCCAATGTTATGTAACGACTAAGCACCATGGACACTAACGTAATGATGGTCAACAATACCGTGCATGTCCGCTTCGCACACAGCGGCGTCGCGTTCTGTGACGTGTGCCTCACGCCTGAAGAGGCGGCAGACCTCTCGCACAATATCCTCATTAAACTGTCAGAATATTACATAAAGAATAAAAAGCGAAAGAAATGAAACATGAATCTAAGAAGAAGGAGGGCAACAAGCCCCGTGTGATGCCTGCCGCACTGGTGGCACTGGCATCCGTCATCGTTACCGTGGTCTTCATGTCGTTTCTCTTCTCCGGCGGTGGCAACGGCCAGCGGCGGACGGATGCCGACGTGAAGATATTCCTCCAGCCCGACGGCCACCTCATGCGTACCGTCGCCGTGCCTGGCTCTGTTGTGCCTGCCGTCAAGGATGATCCTGAATGCCCAAAGTGCAAGGCTAACCAGGTCGCCATCTGCAAGCAGGCTTTCGTTGAAGTGTTGGACTCTATGAGGATTGGTGTTGAATAGCTATGGAGAAGATCTTTATCCTTATGGCCGTACTCACCTTCGCCTTCGCGGTGGTGTACAGCGTCCGCAAGTCCACACATAAGCAGTGGAACTTCGACACCATGATTGGTGTGTTCTTCGGCATCCTTATCTCCCTGTTCGTGTTCATGGCCTTCTGGTTCTCACAGCATCAGGGATGGTAACAGTATTAACAAATTTATCGACTAAAAGAAATATGGCAGAAATTGCAACTTACACCTGGTCCACCTTTGAGGAGGAAGATGCCAAGTTTGGCCTCCGTGTGGGATTCCAGCAGACTAACGACTACGACCTGTCTATGACGGGTATTCTTACAGAGGCACGTCGTTATACCAAATACCAGGCCGTCATTGACGGAAGGACGCTCTTCATCAATGACAAGGGTGTCGTGAAGAAGACGATACCTGATTCAGAGTACACGGATCGTACTGTTAAGATAGTGACGTGCGAGATGACAACCAGCTACGGCACCTCTCAGGCTATCACCCGTGGCGTGTCCGGCGACTCCGAGGAGGTGGCCACACTCGACGCTATGGAGCCTCGCGACCAGTTCGCCATCTACGCCATGCAGGGTATCATGGGCCACCTCGTAAAGAATCCTGCTGAGATGGACGATGCAAATATCCTCTTCTACTGCCGTGCCGCATACCGCTGGGCACAGGGCATGATGATTGCGTCGGCCGATGCACGCGCCGATGTCAAGAAGCAGCAGGAAGACGAGGGTGGCGGCGGTTCTCCAAGCCCTGCACCATCACCAGCACCCGACGTTGACCCCGAAGAGGAGGAAGAAGAGGAGCTGAAGAAGCACCTCTCCGTCAACACGAACGCCATCACCAGCATGACCGACAAGCTGCTGTACAACCTCGGCCTCGATGTGCAGAACCTGCGCATACAGCAGAGTAACGAGTTCAAGAAGATCAAGGCCGACGGCCTGAAGGTTAGCGGCTCCGACAAGGAGGATGCAAAGCCTATCATTGTCGCCGGAACCGATGACGAGGACGCAAAGCCCGTACAGGTACAGCTCCCCGAGGAGTTCGTTATGAAGGTGGAAGGCTCCGGCGATCAAGACGCAGAGCCGCTGCATATCCAGCTGCCTGACGATTACGAGATGCCCGTTAAAATCGAGGACACCGTGACCGTAGAGGTAGAGGGTACGCCCGACGTGAACATTTCGAACACGCCCGACGTCCATGTCACCAATACGCCTGATGTCAGTGTCACAAACATGCCGGACGTTCCTTCTGAGCCTGTTAGAATCTCTGGTACTGTCAGTGTTGACAACTTCCCTGAAAGCTCGACGAGTAGTAACTCCGACGATTAACGCCTATGCCGTTCAAAGTAAAGTTTCAGATCTTCGAGCCGGGCAAGCAGGCTCCTGACTTCACCACCTCCGATGCACGCCTGGCAAAAGTGGAGTACCGTGACCGATGCAACAAGAAGGGCTGCGCCTTCACGCGCATGACCACAGAAATAGAGTGCATCGACCTCACCAAGCCTGAGCAATACGTCTGGCTGGTCTACCGTGTCCGCAAGGCCATCCGCAAATACTACGGCGAAGGCCGCAAGCATGAGGACCTTATGGCCTCGCTCGATTTGGAGAAGCAGCTGGATAACTGGAACACGCGCACACGGTTCCACCTGCAGACACATCCCAAGTGCAAGCCCGACGATGAAAAGGCCTTTGCCTTCTTTCAGGTCGTGGAGGAATGGCGCAATGCCTGGCACAAATACTTCACCTATAAGAAGCGTGCCGACAAGGATCCTGACGTAGAGCGTGAGATGAAGAAACAGTGCTACGACTTCGAGAAAGAGATTGACAAGTATGTAAATTTGGTTATCGGCCTATGACACCACTGGCAAAGTTTGACCCGGACACCGAGGCTATGCGCCGGTCTATCGATCATATCCTTGAACATGCTCCCGTGATGCACCTCACGCTGCGGGAAGTGATCTCTACGCTGCGCCTTATCAGGCTGCATGCGTCCCTTGCAGACCGTCAGTACGGCGACGTGTACGTCCATAACAACGACGTGCGCCTGCAGTACTGCGACGATACCGACAAGTTCCTGGCACTGCTGCTGGAGTGTGAACAGCGTGACCAGCTCCTGGGCACCAAGCGCTGTCGGATGCGCTTCGGCGGTACTCCCTACCACTGGCGCAAGGTGGCCAAGGACTGCGAGATTGTCACCACCGAGTCATCTGTCAGCGAGGACGGCGGCTACTATGGCCGTGGCTGGGTACTTGCACCGAACATCGCCACACTCCGCAAATGGATCGTGGCCACCACAGAGAATCCCGAAATTAAACGATTGAAGGTATGAAGAGAGGCAGGTATTATGTATGCAATACAGACAATGTAGCTGTAACAGTTGAAAACCGCTCACATGACCCGTGGGAGTGGGTAGTCATCATGAAGAAGGGAGAAAGATACTATGTCAATGAAAGTGGTTTCCTTGAAGTAAATGGTGGTTATGTCACGAGAGAGAGTCAGTATGAAAGCCTTCGCAAGTATCTTACTCTTTACGAGACAGAGGAAGAAAAAGAGGAATGGAAAAAGTTCCGGCGCAATGCCATTGTTTCCTTCATTCAAGGGATTCTCTCTAATTCTTCATGGCCAGATGCTTCAAGCGGAGGTTTCTATAAGAAAGACGTGGTTACAAATGCCATTACTTATGCGGATGAATTGATAGAAAAACTAAAATCGGAAGAATTATGAATGATCTTACACTAAGACTGATTGCTATCCTGGTAATATTTTTATTCTTGTTATGGGTATGGCGAACAAAATAAGGACATATAACATCATGCTCTCCCGTGTGTTCCCGACAACACACCCCAAGGCAGGGCAAGAGACTGACTTCAAGCCCAAGGTGATGGCGGCTCTTAACGGTATGCCATGCTACCGTAAGAAGCTGCACACCATCAGGGCCAACTACGAACTATGGAAGAAGCGTTTTGAGGAGGTTGAACGCGGTTATGCCGTCATCAAACTGCGGCAGTGGATCGGCAGTCCCTACCGTAGTAAGACGGTACTCATTAAGACGCTCACCTCCAAAGACGGTATAGGCATCCAGAAGCTGACATTCTACACAAGCCGTATTGTCTATCCTACGATTGATGATAACTATCAGCCCACCATTCTTGAAATCTCCAGTAATGACGGACTGTCAAAGGATGATTGGATAGACTGGTTCCGAGGCTACGACCTGTCACAGCCAATGGCAATTATTCACTTTACTGATTTCCGCTATGAGTAAGACGTTATTACAGATAGGCGACTGTTTCCAACAGGCATGGAGAGGTTGCAGAAAACCCATGTGGTTTAAGGTACTCGACATTAACAGGGAAAAGAACAGTCTGAAGGTTGAATGCCATTCTGTAGAGGGCTATTCCCATGAAGAAGATTGGGATGACCTCGATGTTACGGAGATGGCTTTCGAAATTGGAGAATATAAAATGATTTAGCTATGATTGTAAGACTGTTGGGTTTAGGCGCTTTCTTTGTCGCCTACTGCATTATTGGATATGTCGGCATTACTCTGGCACAGAGTCTCGCCGAGGATTTCAGGAACCAGCAGGAGGATATGCACGATGACGAATAAAGGGTAAGGCTATGTGTACATTCATGTCAAGAGACGGCTATAAATTTTGGATTGGCAAGGAGCTGGATAGGTCTATCGCCTATCTATACAAGGATATAGGGGATAAGGACTGGAGGACTGTCACCTATAAGGAGATCTTTGCCAGGAAGAAAGCAAAGCAGGATAGCCATATCTACGAGAAGCGTAGGCATGAGAAAGTGAGGCCTTGCGCCGTGTGGGTATTCTACAATGAGCATGGGATTAACGACATTTTTTTCAAAGGCTGGTGGATATATGTTCGGACGCTGGCGGGTGACTTCGCATTAAACTTCCGAAATATGCGCAAAGACCTCATAATGCAGGTTAAGCAGTTATTCCCCTGTGGCTGTCTGCCATTCGATGACACATACGATGAAATATGGTTTACCGCTTTCGAGAAGCGTTACCACTATCCCGGAAAGAGACAGAGAAATGCAATAGCTTTCTGTCACTGTAGGTTTAACAAACAAGGCTATCTAAAAGAGATAATAAGATGACTACCGTTGATATTCCTGTAGGCACTCCCGTTTTTGTCCGTTGGTACGGTAAGATCGTACAGGGAGAGACCATCGACCGCAAGGGACACTGCGACTGGCCACCCTTCGCCGACTGGATTCCCGTCCGTATGACGATACCCAACTCCGAGGGCGATCCCATTGTCCCCGGCGTGCGTAACATCTGCATGTACCACATGAACCACGTCTATGCCTCAGCGGAAGAGGCACAGCAGGCAGAGGCCGACTTCCAGCAGAAGCCGGTGGCCACCGTACCCGCTGCACCTCCTTCGGCTGACGTTCCGACCGTTTCCGACCATTCCCGACCTCTTCCGACCGTTTCCGACTCCTCCACAAAGGCCAGTCCCTCCGAGGCATGGCAGACTATCCAGAAGTTCAAGGAAGAGCATTGGGACCAGGAGCGCAACCACCTGCGCATTGATGCCCTGAATGATTTCTACCGGCTATGGCGTATTGCCGTCGCTGCAAGGTATGGTGTCACCATCGAGGAGGCACCCGTTACCGTCGTGGCCGTCGATCCTGGTTCACCTGACGGCGACAAGTCAGGCACTATCATCGTAGATACCGAGACGGGGGAGATTCTGCCTACATTGCCTGCTGAGGTGGAGCACAGGCCCATTGTCAGCGAGGAGCGCTATCAGGAACTGAAGGAGAAGATGAAGGTCAAGCTCACCAAGAAGCAGAAGAACTCCACCGGCCGCATAGAATATACAGACTCTATACAAACATCGTTTTTCGATTAACATTTTAAATTTTCAAATTATGACAGAACAAGAGAAACAAGAACTGCGTCAGCAGATGGCACAGGCCGATGCTGACTACGAGAAGGCCCTGGCAGAAGAAGAGGCCGAAGAGCAGAAGCCCAAGCGCAAGGCGAAGATTTACATTGCCGGTCGCGTCACGGGCCTGAAGCCTGAACAGTATGAACCCATGTTCGCCACCGTTAAGAAGGAGCTGGAGAAGGCGGGCCACGAAGTGATTAACCCTCTTACCGACATTCCGCATGAGGACGTCAACAACTGGGCGCTCACCATCATGGAGTGCCTGCCCTACGTAGCACAGTGCGACTGCATCGCCATGCTTCCCGGATGGGAGAAGTCAGACGGCGCACAGATTGAGTATCACTTTGCCCGTGGCAACAAGCTCCAAGTCCTGCAGGTGCGTAGAGTTGGCAAGCCAAACAGAAGGCAGAAACGCAAGTCACAACAACACTCTAAACGTAAATAATCATGGATAAGAAATTGAAGACTCCACACATCGGCATCGACATTGAGACATTGTCGCTGCGTCCTACGGCCTGTATCACCGCCATATCGGCCAAGACATTCTTTTTCGACGGCACTACGGACGATGAACATTCCTTCGACTGCTGCGTAGATGCCACGTCATGCGCCATGTACGGCCTCACCATCGAGCAGAAGACCGTCAACTGGTGGGCCTCACAGTCAGAAGAGGCCAAGCGTTACTTCCTCGACAACGAGGCACTGAAGCTGAAGGATGCACTCGAGAAGCTTGCACAGCTCTATCATGAGGTACAGGAAGACTACGGCTGTCAGCGCATCCTCGTATGGGTGCAAGGCTCCGACTATGACATTGCCGTGCTGCGCAATGCCTTCCGTCAGGTGTTCGACGATGACGAGCGTTCCATCCCCTGGCCGCACGACTGCGTGCGCGATGCGCGTACCTATATACTGTCTAACCTCAACTTCCTGAACCTCCGGGGCTTCTTCCGTGGCTTCGACCCAAGCTACAATCCTGAACGTCCCTACGACATTCTGCCGAAGCGTCCGGGATGGGTGAAGCACCAGGCAGGCTCCGACGTGGATCAGATGGTCTGGAACATCAAGTGCGTGACGGACTTCATGCTCGAAGCGTTCTCACCGGCGTTTGCCGCACAGCAATGAAACAGAGAAGGCCTGCATCACTGCGGGCCTTCTCCTTACCAATAACTAAAAACCTAAAACTATAAATATTACTACTAACCTAAAACAATTAATTTATTAATTATGACCAACACAACGCTTTGTATCATCTTTTCTTTCTTCTCCAGAGTATCACCAGCACGACGATGACGGCAATAGCGGCCACTGTCATGCCAAGCATGATCTTACCGTAGTCTATGCAGAAGCTCTGCCACCTCGTAAGCTGTTTCTCTACGGGAAATGGTTTGTCCTTGTATTCAATGCGCACGGAGTCCGAGGATTGTTTCTCACTCTCCTTGTGGCTTACGGACTCGCTCGTCTTCTGCGTCGTTTCCTTCTCGTACTGTAGCAGCCAGGCCTCCTGTGGGGCATTGATGACGCCAAGCAGGGCAAGGTAGGCACTGTCAACCTTCTGCAGCAGCATCTTCGTGTTGGTGGCCGTACTGTCACTGCGTGCGGTACTGTCGGCCACTGTCAAGGTGTCATGAACTTCCACGCGCTCGGTCTTCACCGTCTCTACCGGCACATACTGGATGCTCCTGCAGCTGCATAGCATCGTGGCCACTATCACTATCAGCAGGCACAACATGAGCGGAGTGCCGCATCCTGAATTGTTGATCAGCATCTGGTGGTAGTACCAGTCCCTGTACTGTTCCCTTGTCATCATAAGCTATCAATGAATTTAAGTATTCCTTCTATGTGTACCCTCTCGATGATGTGACGGCCTGCGTCGCTCATGAGGAGCGCCTTGTCATCCACGTTATCCATGAAGAGGTTTTCCGTCAGTACTGCCGGACACGGTGTCTCGTTCAGCACGTAAAGGCTCTGCTCCCAGTACTTCTGCTTTGCCGTCGGCTGGCGTACTCTCAGGCCGCTGGCCTTGGCTGCGTCGTACAGGCATCCGGCCAGTATCTTGCTCTTCTGCGAGGCCTTCGGGCTTACCCTCACGCTCCAGCCGTTGGCACTGTGCCACTGGCCGTCGCTGCCGCTGGCGTCGAGGTGCAGGCTCACGTAGATCACCAGCTTGCCGGGATTGTCCCTGCATATCTCCTTCACCCTGTTCACTCTCAGGGCAAGCTCACGGCTGCGCTCCAGCTTCGCGCTCGGCGTCTGCATGTCCTTCGGCAGGTCGTTGGCCGTATAGTCCACCTCCACCTTCAGGCCGTAGGCCTCCAGCTTCGGTTTCAGGTCTGCAACCAGCTCACGCGAGTATATCGCCTCGCGTAGCTCCTTGTCAGGCGACATCTTGCCTGGTTCCCTCAGTCGGTGGGCTGTTCCGAAAGCCACCACTACGTTCTTCTTATCCATCAGAAATTATCATCGTTAAATTCTGTCCTGTGCATCGGCGGCGGGCCTTGCGGATGGCGGGGCTTGCGTCCCCGCTTCGGCTTGTCATCCTTCATCAGAATGTCGCTCAGCGGCACGTTAAGGTGCCGTTCGGCCTTATTCACCATCACACGCTGCAACGCCTTCGCTATCGGCTGGTCGTTCTCGCTGCTCCAGTTCTCCAGGCAGCTCCACACCTCGTAGAAGAGGAACACCGCCACGGCAAAGCGCACAGCCAGCCCATCGGTAGTATGACGCACTGCAACGTCTACATAGTTCGCTAAAATAATACATATCCAGACTATCAGCATCGTATAGAGAATACGGCGCTTGTACTCGCTCTTGAACTTCCCGTCGCTCTCCTCCGGGTGCTTCTTGTGTACCCTACGACCGAGGAAGTACGCGCTTATCACGTCCAGCACCACGGCCAGCAGACAGGGGATGAAGAAGTCGATGCTCGTCTCGAACGCCATCACCAGCCCGCCGAAGAGGCTGCTCGCATACTGCAGCAGCTTCTGTGCAACCTTCATTTTCAGATCTTCCAATGTCATAGCTCACTCCTCGCTTATCGTTCCCTCGAAGTAGTAGCCCCGTTTCTCGCGGATGATACAGTTCTCCAGAGGAAGAAACCTTTTGTCAACCTTCTTCAGGAAGTCGCACAGGAACTGGTAGCCGCCTCCGATAAAGCGTTTCCTGCCCTCGAAGCGTATCTGCATCTTCAGGTAGTCCGTATTCGGCTTCTTGTCGCTCGGCCTCACCTCGAAGTCAAGGACGTCTATAAGCCGGTCCACGACCTGCTCTATCTTGATCTTGTCGCCCTCGAAGGGACGCTCGATCTTCATGCCGTTGCCCTGCTGGGCCATCAGTTCCGCAATGTTCATCCTTCCGTTGTCTTGTCTGATTATCCTGTCCGTGAGGTTCCTCGCGTCGCAGTGCTTCACGATGCCTATGTAGCTCGGTACGCTCAGCGGGTTGTGTCGGCGCTTGGCGAATGCCTTCTTGTTGCGCTTCCTCACCCTCGTATGGCACTTGCGCTGGTGCTCATGGAAGAACACGTAACCGGCGTAGTCGATGCCCCGCTGCAACCTGTGCGTGCCGATTGGGAACACCTGCCGCTTCTCGTTAAGCTCCTGGTGCAGCTCGTACCAAACGAAGTTCATGATGCGCCACTGCCATTCGTGGAGCTGGTGCTTGTCGTCGCTGATGATGACGATGTCATCCATGTAGCGGAAGTAGTGCTCTACCTTCAGCACCTCCTTCACGTAGCGGTCAAGCTCCGTCAGCACTACGTTGATCCACAGCTGGCTCAGGAAGTTGCCGATTGGGAGTCCCCGGCATCCTTCGTTGAAGTTCAGGATGTCCAGCAGCTCCAGCATCACAGGATCCTTGCAGTACTTCCTGTTAAGCCTTGCCAGTACATCGTTGTCAACGGTCGGGTAGCATTTCCTGATGTCGCCCTTCCAGCAGTAGAGCTGCACACCCCTGTACCTGCCCCTGTTCAGGACGCGCTTCACCTTCTTGCTCAGGGAGTAGCGTGCAATGTTGCAGTTGATGCCCCTGCCCTGTATGCAGGCGTAGGTGTCGCTCGTCATCGCCTGGGTCCACCTCGGACGCAGGCAAAGGCTGACGTCATGCTGGACGGCACGGTCGGGAAAGAACGGGAGCTTGAATATCTCCCGCTCCTTGCCGTATTCCGTCTTCATGAAACAGGAGGTGTAGGGAGAGGGTTTGAAGGCCCCGGTGGTCATCATCTCGTAGAACAAGTCCACGGACTTGTCGAGGTTCCTCAGCACCTTCCGTACCTTGCGGTACTTTTTCTTTCCCTTCGCGGCGTTCTTAATCGCCTCGCGTATCGTTTCCTTGTCTATGAACTTCGGCCAGACATTCCATTCTCTGTGCATATATAGCTCCCGTGTCCCTGTGGTATAACCAAGGGAGACTAAGCCCGTGTGAGCCTTTTCGCAAACCTTCGATGCGCCCTACAAACGACGCCCTACTAATATGCGGGCAACCTCGGTTGGCCGGTGTCGGCCGTTGCCATGTCTGATGTCTTTCACCCTGCTGGTGTGGTCTCTGCGGTCTGGATGGGGCCTCTCCCCTATCCAAGGGGTGCGGCCTGTGCCCAGGCAATATATGTTGAACTTTCGATAGTCCTTATTTATATTGTAAGCTATGTACAGCTGTCACACGTAAGCTGGAACCGATGTTCGTGTTCGAGTTCGACGGCTCGTTGTTCAAATTCGCATAACGGAAGACCGCATTGCTGCTGTTCGCGTTGTCGCCGAAGTGAGCACCCATGACCGCAGACAACCGGGAATATCCCGCGTCAGTCCTGTTTGCCGCTCATGTGGAGCGGCCGACAAAGGAATCTCACAGACTTTTCCTGTTTAACAAATCATTTCAAAGATCACTCATATCCCTCAGCGTTGGCGGCTGCACGGATCTCGGCGGTGAAAGCCTTGAAGGCCTCAACCTCCGCGTCGTTCTCCTTGGTGAAGTTCGACATGATGCGCAGACGGTCTGCTTCGGTGTACTTCTCGGCCACTGCAGCCTCTACGATGCTGTCAGCCGTGACGGGCTTCTTCACCTTGCCGAGGAAGTCGGCCTGGTACTTCGTCACCTCGTTGCCCTCGGCATCCCATCCGGGAACTTCCTTCACGTTCAGGGGAACGATGGCCTTCTCTCTGCCCCAGTCCTGGATCGTCGGACGGGTCTCACACTGGATATTCTTCTCCATAATATTTCTTTGTTAAATGTTTTTACTTTTTCGTTTTTCTTTATCAGCGGGGGCGGCTTGCGCCGCCATCCCGCTTTTTCAGGGTATTCCCTCACCGGCGGTCTGCGTCATCCGTCTTGGGTTTCCGCTTTTCGATCTCCGGCCTGCCTTACGGCAGGTTTCGGTTTTCGGCCTCCGGCTTGGGAGTTCGCAGTTCGTCAGGCGGAAAGCTTCACACGGAAGCCGGAACCGATGCGCGAGTACGAGTTCGACGGCTCGTTGGACAAATCCGCATAACGGAAGACCGCAGTGCTGCCGTTCGCGGTGCCGCCGAAGCGAGCACCCATACGTCTGTAAACGTTGGCAGTGGCTTCAACACCGAGGTAGTTTGCAGCGCCCTCATAGTTGAGCATGCTGCCACCACCGAGCTTGGTAATGGCGGTCGTGATGGCTCCCTTGGTGAACATCTCCGTAGCCCAGTTCACACCTGCTACAGTGTTCACGGGAAGCTCGCCCAGGCTCTCGTAGGCCGATTCAAATGCGAACTGGCCCTTCTCGCTCTTCAGGGTGACGTCTGAGTCGGTCATCATTGCCTCCACCGAAGGTGCGCGGAAAATCTCATGATGGGTCTTGCCCTCACCGTCGAGCCAGCGCAGGGCCTCGATGCCACCCTTCCACTGTGTGAGATTACCCCACAGACGGTTACGGCCACGCCATACGGGAACACGCAGGCATACATCGACGGCGATGTTCTGTGCTGTGCCACCGCTTACGGTAGAGCCGTTCACGGTGAAGCTGAACGTCTTAGTCCAGATACCTGTCATCACGCCGTCGGCCAAGCCCTGAACGTTCTCGCCGTCGGAGTTCTTTACGGTCTCGAGAGTGCCACCGTCGGAAACGGCAAGCTGTGCCTCGAACATCTTCAGCAGCGGGCAATAGCCGTTGATGATAGTCCACCAGTTGCTGGCTGTTGTGGCACCGTTCACGAAGATGCTGCCGCTGATGGGATGGTAGATGTAGGTCTGGCCACCGTCGAGGGTGAAGCGTACACCTGAGATCTTGCCCCAAGTAGAGGCGTCGGGAGCAGCGTTAGAGCTGATACCGTGACCGAGGTACTTGTTGAAGCACTTCGTGCGGAACTCGATAGCCAGGAAGGCAAACATCAGCTCATCGTCAAGCTCGTTGATGATGGCATAGGGAAGGTTGCTGTTGACGTTCGCGTTCTTGGCACGGGCTGCTGCCTCGTACTGGAAGCGTGTCATCACGGTCTTGGGGAATCCGCCAGCGTCGGATGAACCGTAGTCGCTGTCGTTGTGGTTCGTACCAACACCGGGTGCGGTAGTACCGAGGACGCTCTCGTTACGGATAGAACGGAGCTGGTTCGAGAGGATAGTGGCGTAGTCCGGGGTCTCGCCGTAGGCGGGATAGTACTTGGCCTTGTCGCCGTCGTACTCGAAGTACTCGTCACTGATGATGAAGCGCTCGTAGGTCGAGTTGGTGCCTCCGAGGATGGCATAGATGCCGACGGGCTTCTCACCGTCATGGGTGATCTGCATGATGTCGGCGCCGTCGCTGCCGTCGATGACAGCTGCCTGACCGCCCTTCGTCTGGTTCCAGTTCACCTGGTTCAGGATGGCCTTGGTGGCCGCGTTCTTCACGCTTGCAATCTGCAGGAGATTGTGGAAGCGCATCTCACTCAGCAGCTGCTCGTCGCCTATCATCTGGTGATAGCCGTTCTCACCGCCGCCGTCACTTGCACCGCGTACGAACTCAATTCCGTAGTAGTGCTGAATCTTTCTCAGTCCGCTGGGGTCGTCGACCGTGTCCAGCAACTGAAGCTTAACTGCTTTCTTAGTCATAATAAAATACTGTTTATAGTGTGAATACTAAAAGTTGTCTCTAATCTTCCACGGCCTTCAGGCGCTCGTCCAGAGCGTCGAGTGCGGCCTGTATGTCTGTAGGGATGCCTTTGAAGTCCACCGCGCCCTGAGAGTTGATTTCAAACAGGATATGATCGTCTGCGTCCAGTATGTAGAACATGCCGCTCTCGTAGCCGCTGCCCACAACCTTGCAGTTCTCCATCAGTACCCTGCCCTCAACACTCGCGTCACCACCCACCTCAAGGTCGCCCTCGGTGGCTGCTCCCACACAGAAGTGGAAGCAGCCGGAGGTGTCGACGTAGGACAAGATGTTACTCTCGGCATCCAATATAGCATGAAGCACGCCCTCCACATCGTCGGTGCGGATGATACGCTGAAGGGTCTCAACGACTACCTTCTCGGCGAACTTCGCAATTGCGCCCTTCCAGAGGTCGTTAAGGTTGTTCGCGTCGGCGTACTGCTTCTGCTGCTGGTCTGTCGTATTGTTCATCTTGTCTCAGCGTAGGGTTAGGACTGGCCGTAGGTTCCGGCGATGATGGCGGCGATGTCCGTGCTGGAGATCGCGCTGCTCTGTGCGTCGTCGGCCTTCTTCTCCAGCTTGCCAAGGGCCACGTTCAGACTGTCAGCTGCAGCGATTGCAGACTGGCTCTGTGCCTTGGTGTAGCCGGTCAGGGCGTTGATGGTGCTGCCGTCCTGGTTGTGCGTAGACGGGGTGTAGCTCTCAGGCTTGCCCGTGATGCCTGCCCAGGGTGCGGAAGCTGCGGCTCCGGCCTTGTAGACCTCGAAGGCCTCCTCGGGATGCTCGCCTCCCAGCTTGGTGTCGTCCTTCACGTAGAACAGGAGGCCTGTGTCAGACTCCTTCACGGTGTCACCGTTCTGCACGGTGGCAGTGGTCAGTGCCAGACGGGCTTCCTCGTCGGCCACAATCGTCATGCGCTCCAATGCCCCTGCGGGGAGGTTGGCGATGTCGATGGTTCCCTGAATACCACTTGCAGGAACCTGGTCGGCTGCACCTGCAGCACCTACCTTCAGAGTACCGTTCTTAAGAGCGGTGGTGTACTGGTTAAGACCAGCTTCGTCAAGATAATTTGCCATAATGCGTTATGAATTAAATTGTTAATAAAATTATGCTTCTGCCGTTACCGGCTTTCTGCTCTAACCGTTGATGATGTCATCGATCACCGATGAAGGGATGCCGCTGTCGGCTCCTGCGTCCTCGGCAGGCTCGTAGGCCCACAGTGTATCGAGGTATGCTATGCGCTGCTCGAACCACTTCACCGTGCGCTTCGGGGAGTCGAACACGCCACCGCTCGTAGGACTGCCGCAGGTGTAGGCCTCATCGTTGATGGGGTGCTTGCCCTTGCAGTTGGCGGTACACTGGAACCAGTGGACGGTGTCGCCGTCGGTGACGACGCAGTACATCTGATCCGCGTCGCCGGTGGTGACGTAGCTCTTGTCGGGGTCGTACTCCACGCTGGCGGGGTCTGCGTCATAGAGGGCCTTCAGGGCTGCAGGCATGTTGGCGTAGCCGTTGATGCTCTCGTCATAGCCCCAGCTCTTGAACTCTCCGCTCTTGTTGCGGATCTGTGTCAGGCTTCCGGCTGGCATGCGCCAGTACACGGGCTTGCGGTAGCCGCTCTGCGTCCACAGCTTCAGCTCCTTCTTGTAGTTCTCCACGCTGATGCCGTCGGTAAGATCGTACACCAGCTTGGCAAATTCCTCCACGCTGATGACGCCTGCGTCGCGGTACACCTTCCAGCGCTGCTTGATCTCGTCCACGTAGAAGTCGTAGAGCCAGCCTACGAACGTGGTCTTACCGGCGTTGCGCACACTGGCGTAAACGGCTGGGAAGGCGTTCGTATAGGTGGAGTTCATGCCAAGGGCGATGTCCGTGTCGTACAGGTTGGCCACCACCTTCTTGCCGTCGTACATCGTGTACAGGGTGTTGTGCGTGATGCTGTCGAGCAGGTCTGTGTCGTTATAGACGATGAAGTAGTCGATGCAGTAGTCCACGTCGTGGTGCTCGGTGAATATCTGCTTCTTGCAGGCCCGCTGAATGGCGTTCTTTACCTCCTGGCTCAGGCCGTCATAGACCGTCTGGAAGTTCTCGGCGGTGGCATCCTCTGCCTCGCCGGTGTAGGCGGCTGTCAGGTAGCCCCAGTCGAAGAGGTTGGCTGCGGGCAGCGTGCTCTGCAGCAGGGGGATGACACGGCTGTACTCGTCGAGGGCGTCGCGGGTGTTCACGGAGCGGTTGTACTCCTTCTTGGAGAACTCCTTTTCGGCTCCCGTTGCAAACAGCTTCGTGAGGTCCTTCTGCGAGATCATGTCACGGTGGATGATCTCATGGGTGTACTCATGGGGATTCTCGCCACCGTTGTAGTCCGACGGGCTGTCATAGTCGTAGTACTCGTACTTGAAGGTGGGATTGCCGGTGTCGGGGTCGTTGCCGGTGAAGTAGCGGCACACTGTGGTCTTCGGGTTCCTCACCTCGGTGTGCTTCCAGCAGATGTACGACGGGCGCATGGTGTTGTAGCTCGTATTCAGACGGCTACCCCTGCGGGTCATCTGGTCGCCGGAAAGCTCGTCGGTGTAGTACACGGTCTGGCAGATATAGCCCTCCTCGTCGTACTCGTAGCCTGCGAAGGTCGTATTGTTCGACGGGCCGGTCAGGCGGAACAGCCTGCGGATGGTGGCCTGCGATGCCTGGCCGTTCACCTCGAAGCTGAAGGTCTCCTCGTCGTACACGTCATCGTTCTTGGCATAGGCCACGCCCTCCTGCCATTTCTTCGCTACCACGGTGGCGTTGAAGTAGTAGGCGTCGGACGTACCCGAACGGAGGAACTTCACGCAGTCGCCTGCCTCCCAGCTGTTCTCTGCCGTCACGGGCTGGCCGTTGAAGTACACGGGATAGCTGTACGTCTTCGTGCTGTTGGTGACGGTAAGCGTCATTCCCTCCTGGCCTGCGGCCTTCATGACGATGGTAGCGCCGGAGGAGCTGGTGTATGAGGGGAGCATGATGGAGTCCTCGCCTGCTGCCAGTGCGGGGAGGTCCCAGTTGCTGATCGTCCAGTAGTCGTAGTTGAGACGCTGGAAGACACCCTGCATATAGTCGCCGAAGAAGAGCTGCTTGCCTTCCTCGTCATTCTTCGTGATGTGGTAGTTGTCCTTGTGCTTCTTGATGTTCCATGTGTAGATGCCGTAGGGCAGTCCGTTGACATAGAGCATGAACGGGAAGCCGTCGGGACGTCCCATGGCGCCGTCGCGCATGTCCTGCTCCACCTCGCCTACGCCTCCCTTCAGGGCATCTGCAGTAGACTGCATGGCTGCACCGAAAAGACGGTCCCACGGGCGGCGGTTGTAGTACGGACGGAAGCGTGAGATCATCTCAGCATGGCGGTATACCAGCAGCGCACGTGTCTTCCAGAAGTCGCTGTAGTGCGCCTTCAGGTGGAAGGAATCCTGCGGCACCCAGTCGCCGAACTGCACGGCGAACTCCCCGCCGTCGGCGTTCAGCAGGTCGATGGAGAAGTTCTTCTTGTCGAAGCCTGAACTGATGTTGCCCTGTATGTTCCAAAGGATGTTCTTCGTGAAGGCGTTGCCGTCGATGTCGTTGTACGTCAGCACTGCTGGCTTAGACACGTACTTGCTCGTAGGCACCTCACCCGTGATGTCGACACGCGCACAGACACGGGGCTTGGGAAGCCAAAGCTCCGTCTCGTCGCTCCAGTCCTTGCCGTGCTTCTTCACGTAGTCCAGGTCTTCCTCGATGCGGTTCATGCGCTCCTCGTTCTGCTCGAAGCGCCTGCGTGCCTCCTCCGGCATACCCTTCGGGGCGTACATCGTTCCGCTGTAGAAGATACCGAAGAGGATATTGCCCTCGGCATCCACCACCTTATAGATAAACTCCTCGTCCTTCGGGTCCTCGCTGATGAAGTTCTGCCCTACGAGTCCGGCGATCTGCTCTGCCAGGTCTTTCGGAAGCTCGAACTTCGACGTGGTGAAGGTGCCGTCGCTGCGTACGCCGAAGAGGAGATTGCCTGCGGAGTCGGTCACTGCATAGATGTACTCGTTGCTCTTGAAGCTCTCCACGTTCACCACGCCCTTCATGCCGTTCACCATGATATGCCCCTTGTGGTCGATGGCAAACATGACGTTGTCGTCATCGTCGGTGATGACGTAGGCGTAGTCGTCGCTCTCGATGATGTTCAGGCGCACGGTCTCGGAGAGGATCTTCTTTATCTCCTCCGGCATGCCCTTGGGCTGGTACACGCTGCCGTCGCGGTTGATGGCCCAGCAGACGTTTCCTGCGCTGTCGGTAATGGCATACAGGTAACTGGCATGCTCTATCTCCTCCAGCTTGATCAGGCTATCCATCCACTTCTTGACGTCCTCGGGGATGCCCTTCGCCTGGAACACGCTGCCGTCCTTGCGGCTGATGCCCCAAAGCAGCATGCCGTGTGCGTCGGTGATGGCATACAGCCAGTCGTCGCTGTCGAAGCTGCCATAGATGCGGTTGAACACCTCAAGGGCCTCACGCGATGCCTCCGTCTGCTCACGGCTCTCCACGGTGGCACGGCGGCTCTCCTCGATGGCCTGCTCTGAGTCGGCAATGTCCTGGTCGAGGTGCGCCAGCTTCTGGTCGAGGTCGTCAAGGCCACGGCAGTCTACGAGGTAATACCACTTGTCTGCGTCTTCGGCAAACGATTCACTGGCTACGTGGTCCTCCTTGGCGATGATCCACGAACGGCCAATCTGACAGCGGTCTTCTGCACGGAACTGTTTGCCCGGCTCCCACTGGTCTCGGTTTCTGAAACCTATCAATCCTATAACCATAATTCTGTATATTTTTTAAATGATATAATCGTCTACAGTGCAAACAGCATGTTCTCCACCATCTCAAACTTGGGGCCGGTGTAGCCGCTGGGGTACTCCACGTTAAGCGTCATCTCCTCATGGTCAATCAAAAAGCGGGGAGTATGCGAGGACTGGCCACGGTACACAAGCACGTTAGTGTCCTGCAGCATGTAGGCACAAGCCTCTCCAGCTGGCAAGGGCTGTCCGTGTATGAAGGCACCCTCCAGGCGTCCCGTCATCGGCTCACGGATGATATAGATGGTATCGTCGCCCTGCGGGCGCTTCTGGTATTCCTCCCATGTAAGCACCTCGATGACGCCACGGCCGATGTACACGGTGCCGTCGGCACGGATGCCGAAGAGGATGCGGTCGGCGGCGTCGGCGATGGCGAAAACATACGTCTCGTCATCCACGATCTGGTAGCCGCTAAGCTCGTCGAGCCTCAGCCGTACCTCGTCGCTCATACCTTTATTATATACGACGCGTCCGCTGCGGTCTATGCCGAAGAGGAGCGTGCCTGCAGCATCGGTGATGGCATACAGGTAGTTCTCGTCGCGCACGATGTGTAAACCGCCGTCGTGGCCGTCGATGCTCAGGCCGTTGCTAACAACGGCATGGCCCTGGCGGTCGATGCTCAGCAGCAGGTTGCCGCTGGCGTCCACGATGCCGAACAGCCATTCGTCGGAGTCGATGATCTGCCAGCCTGCCAGCTCGTCGAAGCGCTTCTGCACCTCATCGGGGATGCCCTTCGGCTGGTAGCAGCTGCCGTCCCTGCGGATGCCCCACAGCAGGTTTCCCCTGTTGTCGGTGATGGCATACAGCCATTCCTCGCTCAGCACGTAGCCTCCCGTGAACTCGGCAAGCATCCTCCAGCGGCCGGTGTCGGCCTTATACTCGTAGTCGGAGTGGTAGCGATACCAGGCGTCCTCGTCATACACGTACTTCGTGAAGCCGTCGGGGATGCTGGTCTCGTCGGTGGCCTTCAGCTCGGCGACGCTCTGGCACTCCTGCCGCAGGTCGAGCCTGCGCTTGCCGGAATACTTGAATCCGTCGACTACCTCGATGCCGCCACCCTTGATATGTTTCTGCTCTTCCATAATGCTATTGATATATCTGTGTCACGTTCTCTGCACTCACGGGGACTGTCAGCACGTAGCAGTTGAATGCCACGCCGTCCACGTCCACCACCGTATGCGTATAGCTCTCTATCACCTCGTAGCCGTTGCCGTCCTTGATGCTCGAAAGGAGTCCGAAGGATGCCGGATAGGCGAAGCACAGGCGGGCATTGTGGAACACAAGGCCGGTACGTGTCAGCGCCCTACTGCCAAGCACCAGCTTCGTAAGGCCCTTGATGACGGCTGCATCGACCTCGCCGGTGGCGGGTACGGTGCCGAAGCGGGAGGCGTAAACGGCCTTGACCGTTGCAGTGGCCGTGCGGTTCATCTTCTCGTAGGTGGCCTGGTACACGAACGACTGGCTACCCTCCTCCGTCGGATGCAGGGTAACGCTCTTGCCGGTACCCGTGACGGCCACGCCGTCGAGTGTCTGCGTCTCTGGAGTGACGGCCACGCCCTTGCGCTTCGCCGTCCATGACAGTGCCACGTTGGTGTCGGTGTCTATCTCCACGGCTGTCGGGCGTGCGCTGATGCTCACCTCGAACGGCCAGATGGCCTGCTCCAGACGCTCAATGTCGGCGTCGTGCTTCTCCTCCAGCTCGTCAAGCATGCCCTCCAGCTCAGGGATGGCTCCCGGCTGGATATGCTCGCGAACGACGGCATGGGGGGCAATCTGCTCCGTGCCTACGGCCTGCGGGGCTATCTTGTCGGTGGTGACGGCCCAGTTGGCAATCTTAGGCGTCGTCACTGCCTCGTCGGCAATCTTCTCCGTCGTGACGGCTGTCTCGGCGATCTTGGCGGTAGTGACGGCCTCATCATGCAGCTTGCGGGTTGTCACGGCCTCGTCGGCAAGCTTGGCAGTGGTCACTGCCTCGTCGTGAAGCTTCTCGGTCGTTACCGCACCGTCCTGTATCTTGGAGGTGGTGATGGTCCCGTCGATGAGCTTAGCACCGCTGACGGCATTGTCCTGGATCTTGTCGCCGGTAAGGGTGTTGTCCGCTATCTTCTCACCGCTGAATGTGCCTTCCAGCTTGTCGGCGGTAATGGAGTTGTCGGCGAACTTCTCCCCGGTCACGCTGTTGTCGGCAATCTTATCGGTGGTGACGGCACCGTCCTTGATCTTCTCGGTGGTCACGGCATCGTCTGCCAGCTTCGCCGTGGTGACGGCTCCGTTCTGGATGTCGCGCGTCTGTACCAGTACGCGCCACTTGCCGATATGCTCTACAAACTCAAATAACTTCTGCATGGCCATTTAAATATGTGACATTTCAAAACCTTGACGGGGGTGGCAAGCATGACGGTCATCCTCCCCTTGGGGTTAACTGTTATCTCGTAGCGGCGGGCATCCTTCGGACTCTGGCCGTAGTTGGCCCAGCCGCCGTCCTCTTCCTGCTTCAGGGTGACTAAGGGGGCTACGCTCGCGAGTTCAATCTTCACGAGTATGGGATCCTCTATCTCAATCGGTTCGGACAGATAGCCGTTGGCCCCTTCGTCAAATGTGAATGTGGGTATCTTCATATCTACTGCTCACGGTTAGTTATGGTGGAAAACAGGTAGTTCTGCGCTATGGTGAAAAGCTGCTGCGCCACCTGCTCACGGAATGCCACCATCGTAAGGGCGGCAACCTGATAGATGAAAGCGCCCTCCAGGCGTGCGGGTACGCCGATCTCGGTCTCACCGCTCGACGTGTCGCCTACGACGGGCTTCTTGATGTAGGACACCTGTACGGTGTCGCCGTTTGCCTTGGCACTGTACAGCTCCAGATAGCGGTCTGCACCTTTGTACCTGTAGGCACTCACAGGGCGGTCCCAGCTGCCACGGGCGTATGTGTCCTGCTGCATGAGGTATTCCTGTGAGCTTTCGGCTACGGGCTTGGGGGATAGCGACCACGACGAGAGGCGGGCAGACATCAGTCGGAGGAAGTCCGCAGGGAGCTTGACGGACACCATGGCACCGGCGGCAACCGTCACGCCTGAAACGGCGTACGGTGTCACCATGCTGCTGTCTATCTTCTCCTCGGGGGCGTTCTCGATGACGTATGTCAGCGCATACGGTATCTTGTCAATGATGATCGCCGTCAGGTTCTCCTCGTCCGAGGTCTTGTTAAGGAACTCGGAATCACTGACCGTCAACTCGTCGATGGCTGACCTCACGCGGGTTACTATCTCCTTTACCTTCATAGCTCTTTACGGTATTGGGGGAGTCGGCCTATCCCTTGTGGATAAGGCACTTCCTGCCCTCTTTCTCCTCGATGAACTTGCGCACCTGGTTCTCGGTCTCTACCTGCTCGTTGTACTTACTTGCAATGTAGGTCACGGCTGCTGCAAGGTTCTCAAACTCCAGCTTGTCATCGCCACCAGGCTGCTCTCCAGTCTCTCCCTCGCCGTCGGCCTGCTCAGGTGCCTGCTCAGGTTCGGGTGCTGGCTCCGGCTCAGGTTCCTTGGCAGGCTCCTGTGCAGGAACTTCAGGCTTCGGGGCTGGTGTGCCCTGGGCAGAGTCGAAGTCGGGAAGTGTCGTTGCGGGCTGCTTAGGCGCTGCTGGCTGCTTAGGCGCACCGTCGCCTTCTTCCTCGATGACCTGCAACAGACGGAACAGACGTCCGTTCTGATCGCTCTCGTCGAGTGCCCGCATCGTGAACGGGTCGCGGCAATAGAACTTGGCGGGAATGTTCTTCATCACGTTACCGCCGGTGAACTCCACCTGCACCTTCACGCCCTTGAAGGGAATCGTGGTGATGAGGTTGTTCTGGTTCTGTACGGTCTGATAAATCTTAATCATGTCGCTTCACTTTTAGGGGTTTAGAATAGGTGGCGGCTCTTGCACCGCCACCTTTGCCGTATTTAGCCGTTTACGGTGCCGACGTACTGGTTCCAGGCGCCCTGAGTGTACTCGTACACAAGGTCGCTGCTGTAGTTCACGCCGTTCACGGTGATGTCCTCGTTCAGGAGGATCAGCATGCCCTCGTAAGGAGTAGCAGGCAGGGTGTTCACCATGTTGACGGGACGTGCGGACTTCGACACGTTGCGCTTTGCAATCAGGCTGGCAGGGCCAACCAGGATGCTGTTGAAGCCACGGAGTGCAAGGGCACCGCCCTCGATGTAGATGTAGCGGGTTGCCTCGCGTGTGTCCTTAGCGCCCTTCTTCATGTCAACCGTGCGCTCGGTCTTCGAGATGTTGGTGTAGTAGCGGGCACCCTTCATGTCGATGACAACTGCGAACTTCGAGTAGCCGATCTTGTTCAGTGCCGGAGCATAGATGATGTTCAGCTTACCGAAGTTGTTGTGGAATGCCAGGATCTTCACGCCGAAGTCGGTGGTCTCCTGAGTCAGGCGGATGCGGTCGTTGATGTCCTTCATGTTGATGATGTCCTCCAACATATCCTTACCGCAGTACATATCAGCCTCATCGTGCTCTGAGAACTCGGTGAACTGAATCTTGGTGATGGCCGTCACGTCGCGGAACTCGATGCCGTCGTCGCTGATGCCTAACGTGTTAGACAGCTGGCGAAGGACGCCCTCTGACGTATAGACGAACTCCTCGCCCATCGTCGGGTCAACGAGCATCTTGAAGCGCTTCTGCTTACCGAGCCACAGTGTGTACTCTGCCTTGGCAGAGAACTTGCGCAAAGCCTCGGCCTTGATGTCCTTGATGGCCCAGCGTGCCTTGGTGATGATGCGCTTCTGGTAGTCGGTGAAGACCACGTTGAAGATCTGCTTCTGCAGATAGACGGTCTTCGGACGGGGCTGGAAGTTGTCGGGTGCAACCTCCTGCTGGCTCTCTGCACCGGCGATGGCACAGACAACGAGCGGGGTGTTGGCGGGGATGGCAGGACAGGTCATGTCATCCAGCGAGTCGTTGTACTCGCCGTTCACCTTGGCGGGGCCGTTGATGGCCTGACAGGTGGCCTCCTTCAGTGTCGGGTTGGCAACCACGAACAGCATCAGGTCGCCCTCCTTCTTGGTGGTCGATCCGTCGGCGTAGCCGTCGACGCCCTGCACGTAGATGGTGCTACCCGGAGTCAGCAGCTTCAGGTCGCCGTCGAAGTTCGAGGCGTTGATCTTGATGCTGTCACCGGCGGCGATAGCTGCCTTCGTCTTTCCGCAGAGGTCTTCCTCACCGAGGCGGAAGTGGATGGTCTCGTAGTCGCGGCATGTACGCTGCTGGGCAACGGTACGTGCGCGGTTCAGAAGCACGAACTTATGACAGCGGAAGTGTATCACGTCCTCGTCATAGTCAGGCTGGGCAAGGTCGCCCTCCTTCAACTGTGTGGCACTGGCCTGCGTACCGCTCAGGTCCTGGCCTGCACCGGTTCCGTCAGGATTGGGCAGGTTGTCGACTTTCGGGTCAACAGGGTCAACGGGGTTGTTGGGGTCGGGTACGATAGGCACTTCGGCCATGGCCATACCGCCGCCAGTCAACACGGCAAGCATGCAGAGGATGCAGCTCACCAGCAAATGAAAACTAAACAAACGTTTCATACTAACTTAATTTATTAATCGTTGAAAAAATTTACCTATCACTCTCTGTGTCAGTCATTCTCCCAGTCATCGAAGAATGACTTGCGCTTCTTCTTTTTCTTTGGAGGCGGCTCTATCGGCTCCTGCGCAAGGTTGCCGTCCTTCAGCTGGGTGGCGCTTGCTACGCTGCCGGTAAGGCTTACGCCTGCCTCCTGTCCGTCGGGGCCTGTCATACCTTATTATATTTATAGGGTTCTACATTCCTTCCTCACGCTCCCAGTCGTCGAAGAAGCGGCTCTTCTTCTTGCCCTCCGGCTCACCGGCTCCCGCTCCACCAGTGGAGAGGGTCGGCGGCAGCTCCTGCTCGTCGAAGTTCTTCTTCGGGTTCTGGATGCGGCTGTTAAGGGCCTGCGCACTGGCCTGCTCACGAGCCGTTGCGATGTCGGCGTCATAGTTGCGGGCTTTCAGGTACGCCTCCCAGGTCTCCTTGCTCACGATGCCCTTGGAAGCATTGCCGATGACGTTCTCGAAGAAGTCATCTACAAGCTGCAGGCATTCATCGTCGCTCATGCCACGCTCCTGCTGGATCTCCTTCAGGGCGGCGAAAGAGGCCTGGTAGTTGGCCTTGATCTCTGCCTGCGCCTGCTGGCCCTTCAGCTGGTTCTGCTGGAACTTTTCGAGGGCCTGCACAATCTTCGTCCCGAAGTCGGGGTCGTTGATAAGCTCCCTGATGTCGAGGTCGGGGCCTGCCTGCTCGGCAAGGTACACGAAGGGGTTCTCTCCTTCCTTGGCAGCAAGCAGCATACCGGCAAGCGTCGGGGTCTTGTCGAACACGTCGGCAAGCTCCTTGTTGCTCTTGCGGTAGCCCTCCAGCTCGTCAAGGTCGGCATTGGCCTGGCCGTAGTATGCGTCCTCGTCATCCTCGCTGATGTCGGGGTACGCCTCCCTGCGGCGGCTGGTGTAGCGCTCACGCTGCGTAGGCTCCTTCACTGGCTCCTGCTGCTGGTCGTTCGGCTGCACCTCTGCATCTGTCTTTTTCTCTGCCATAATGATAATTATCTTTGGTGATTACTCTGATTATCCGCAAACGGGGTCGCCACAGCACTTGTTGACCTGTTCCTCGAACCAGCGTCCGAAACTCTTGTCGGCCTTCTTCTGCTTGTTCTCGGGTTCCTCCTCGCCCTTCTTGCGGCTTACCTTCCAGCCGAGATCGTCAAGGGCGCTCTCCCAGCTCCATACGCTCACGCTCTGGTCCTTGCCGGTGACGAGGTAGTCGAACTTCTCTTCCATCTTGATGACCTTGTCGTGGGGTATCTCGTTCTTCTTCAGCAGCTCGGTAACGTCCTCGATGCTGCTGTCCGTACATACCACCACAAGGCTTGTGGAGTGCTTCTTCAGCGTTGTCATGCCTTCCTTGGCCATCTCACGGGGAGAATAGGAGCCGTCGGACTGCTTCTCGAAAAGGGCCTCCTGCATGATGGCGTAGGCCTTCTTTTCTATCTTCTTATGCTTTGTCTCTGCCATGGCGCAAAAATTTTTCGGTAAAGATAAGAAGGAAATGAAGAGGCTTTTTCACAAAAATCCCAAACGTATGGGATTTTTGTGAATTACCCACCTCTTTTCCTCTGTATCTTTGCAACAAAAAGGAATGAAGTATGCAAAGACCGCTTCTTACGCTCGATGATGTGCGTCCGCTCGGTAAGGACTACCGGCTCGACACGGTGAAGGAACGCCTGCGCCACAGCACGGGCGGGCGTTACGACCTCGAACTGCTGGCAGACTGTGCCCGTTCGTGGAACAATAAGGACGGTTTCCGTAGGGAACGCGCGAGGATCCTCCGCTATCTCTTCGGCAACCAGTGGGGCGACTACATCACCTACAGGGGACTGAGGATGACCGAGGAGGAGTATATCCGGCTGAAGCACAACGTACCCCTGAAGAACAATGTCATGGTGTCGCTGTGGATGTCCGTAGTCGGACTCCATGCCAAGCAGGAGACGGAGCCTGTATGCTATGCACGCTCTGAGGACAGCAAGAACCTCTCCGACATGATGTCATCGGCTTTGCAGACCAACTGGCAGAACACCTACATGCCGGACATTCTCGACGTGGTGTTTGCCGAATACCTCATATCGGGTGCCGCTTTCACCCGTGAGTCATACGAGGAGCGGGAGGAGCTGCACGACTCCTACACGGACTACATCAATCCCTACTACATGTTCTGGGAGGCTGGCAGTGATCCGGCACACCGTGACGTGCGCATGATAGGCTACCTGCACGATATATCGCCTGCGGAGCTTTACTTCCGCTTCGCTAAGCCGAAGTACGGACTCACGATAAAGGACCTTAACGACATCTTCCACATCGGACACCAGGGAGAGGCGGGCATCAACGAGAACTTCCAGGAGCAGAACCAGCAGCATGCCTACGAGAACGTCAGCTTCTACACGGCGTCGGACGCTTCGCTCGTACGTGTCATAGAGGTATGGCGTGAGGAGGTCAAGCCACGCTGGCAGTGCCACGATCCGCTGGCCGTCTCGCAGGCCGATGCCTATTTCCGTGTCGATACGAAGGACCTGAAGCATGTCAGGGCAAAGAACATAGAGCGCATGAAGCTCTACGACCAGCAGGGAGTGCCGGAGGAAAAGCGGGCGTTCATAACCGCACAGCATATCGTCGATAAGTACTGGCACTACTGTTTCATGTCGCCGGAGGGACGCATCCTGTGCGAGGGAGAGACGCCGTATGACCACAAGTCGCATCCGTTCTCAATGACGCTCTTCCCGTACATCAACGGTGAAGTGCATCCGTTCATGGGCTTCTTCGTAGACCAGCAGCGTTTCATCAACTCCCTGGTGATGATGAACCACATGGCCGTGAAGTCAGCCGTCAAGGGCTTGAAGTTCCTGCCCCTGTCGCTGAAGCCGGACGATATGACCATCGAGGAGTACGCCAACCAGTCCTCAGAGTACGATGCCGTCTATGTGTATGATGACCGCAAGGCGAAGCGCACGGGCGCAAAGCCGGAGTTCTTCACGCACTCGGCATTCAACATCGGCACGAACGAGATGCTGCAGACGCAGCTCAACATGATACATGAGGTGTCCGGCGTTTCCGGCGCAATGCAGGGAAAGACACCCACCAGCGGCACGTCGTATGCACGCTACTCGCTGGAGGCGGAGAACGCCACCACCACCATCTACCCGCTCATAAAGCGGTACAACTCTTTCAAGGAGCGCCTTGCCCTGAAGAAGTGCATCACCATGCAGCAGTTCTACGAGGAGGGACGCGACATCACGCCCAAGTCCTCTGATCACCAGACATTCTACAAGGCACAGTCGGCCCGTAACGTGCAGTTCCGCACCTCCATCAAGGAGTCTGCAAGCTCGGCGGCATACATACAGCGCATCAACGAGTTCCTCGACCGTCTCTACGAACGTGGGGCCATCGACACCCGCATGTACATCAAGAACTACGACGCTCCCGGCTCAGACAAGATCCTCGTGGACTACGACAACTACATGCAGCAGGTACAGCAGGGACAGATGCCTGCCGCTCCCGTTCAGGTTCCCGGTGCAAACCAGCAGGCCGCACAGCAGGCCACGCAGGCGCTCATGGGCGGCGGACAGATGTTCACGCGCCAACAGCCGGGCGGTCGCCTCACACCTTACAAAGAAGCAGCATAGGATATGGAGATAACACTGGATTTCACTACACTTGCAGGAGAGGTCAAGCGCTCTCTCTCCATCATAGGCAAACGCTCCATCGACGAGCAGGGAAACCTGATGTTCAAGGACATCACGCTCGGATCGCTGGAGGAGCCGCTGCTTGAAGACTATCTCCAGCAGGCGGTCATCGACCTTGTAACGGAGTCCGACGCCTTCGTCACGGCTTCCACTGACAGCTCCATGACGCTGACGTTCCCCACGAACCACAACGATGCGCTGAATCCGGCCATCACGAAGGTGTGCAAGGCATACTGCGTGTCCTACGCCCTTTATTCCTGGTTCTCCGTCGTGGCACCGAAGCTACAGGAGAAGTACATGGGCGACTGCAGGCGTCAGGCCGGTGCGCTCATAAGGCTTATCCACAGCAAGAAGACACCAACCACGCCGACGGCCGTCGGCACGGAGGTTAGCCCGCTTTCAGCATCGACAACAGTAACATCTAATTCATAACATTATGTCAAAGACAATCACACTATCGCTCAAGAAGAGCCTCATCCTTGAGGCCGTAAAGGCCGACACGTACCAGTCAGGACAGGTCGACAAGGCCGCTGACCCGGTGAAGAATGCCGCACTGGCCTACAACGAGCAGGCGGGCGACGAGAAGTACCAGGAGCGAAAGCTGGTGCGTTTCCTCCGTTCGGGACTGGCACGCTTCGCTGCGGCCATGAACGAGTTCGTGGACTCTGAAAGCGGTTCCATCTCCTACACGCTGTCAGACAGTTCCGATGCCATCACCATCAATGTAGTGGTATCTGACCGCTACAACGACGGACTGGCACAGCCCCTGTCATCGTTCGCGGAGGAGTATGTAAGCTACACGATGGACTACATGTGGTGGCAGGCGATCAAGCCTGCACTGGCCAAGGACTACTTCGGCTACGCACAGGACACGCTGACACAGATACGTCTGTGTCTGGCAAAGACGGCTCCCGCTTCTTCTTCTTCTTCTTATACAGACGTAACGGGTACGGTAACACCAAACACATAGGCCATGTCACAGGTTATAAAGATTACGCTGCTGAAGGCCCTCGCGGTCAACTCGGCCAAGAATGAGACCTTTAAGACAGGTGTCATCGACAAGGCCGCTGACCAGAAGAACATCACGGTGGCATACCATGAGTCGGCAGGCGATGACCAGTACGACGAGCGGATGCTTGCACGCGGTTTCTTCACCCAGTGCGAGATGCTGAAGACGTGGTTCTCGGAGTACCTGACGGGAAGCGGCAACACCGCCGACGATGCGCTGGTGTCCTCCGAGGAGAGCGACGATAGCGTAGAGATCTCCCTGAAGGTGTCCGACCGCTTCAACCTCGGCTATGTCAAGACGCTGGCACGGCTCGGGCAGAAGTACGTCGAGGACCGCATGGTGCATCTCTGGTGGGCCACCTCCGACGAGAAAAAGGCGGCATTCTATGCCAAGCTCGCTGAGGAAGACCTGGCAGGCATCACGCAGTGCTTCAACAAGACGGCACCGAAGGCCCCGGAGTACAGCTTCGCGGAGAAGATAGAACTGCGGTTCCCGATGATTGAGGACGGCGGCATATCGAAGCCCGGCCATGAGGTGCCAGCCGACACGCTCATGTCATATCCCTACATCATTGCCGCAGGCGAAGAGACGGAGATCACCTACGTACTCTCTAACGCTTCGGGCAAGAAGCCCGTGGATGACATCATCGTCCGTGCCGATGACGGCTGCTGCATGCCGTGCCTCGACGAATACGGACGCTGGCAGGTTCGCGGCATCAAGCCGGGAATGTCGGTCATCACCCTGCAGTCAAGACACGACGACCGTGTGTTTGCACGGTTCGCCCTACGTGTAACAGAATAAAGAAGTACGTCTATGCCCTATCCACACCACCTACACGAAGGGACTCCGTACCGTGACTGTCCCGTCTGCCGCAACATCATTGCGACACGCAGGCCGGTACAGCTCATTGAGATCATCCTGATGAAGGAGGAGTTCTACCACGACATCGACGCTGAGACGTACCAGGTGCAGAAGATGAGAACATCGGAGAAAGGCTCACCGGCCTCGGCGCTGCCCCTGTCTACGGACAGCACCAGCAGATACCTGCTTGACCGCTACATCGACAAGTACGTCTCGCAGGCCGTCTCGCGCCTTTCGGCTTATCTGGCGATACCGTCGCCCTTCGCCCACCGTGTGGCCAACAACCACGCAAGCCAGTGGGAGGAGAAGAGCATATACGTGGCCCTGCCTCACGACTGGCCACCCCACCACATTGACCCGCTGCGCGACGCTGTCCACCAGCTCATCGTCAAGGGTGTGGAGTACCAGCTGCTGGCAGTGGCTTTGCCTAACGACCCGTACACAGCCCTGTGCCGTGAGATGATGGAGGATGCCGACACGGACATCACCGTCCACGTCAATGCACGGTACACACAGCAGCGTTGCGGATACACGCCACTCGCATAACAGAATAAGGTAATATGTCAAAGGGAGGTCGCCCGCCGGGCGCACAGAACAAAGTCGGAAATGAGGAGAAGGAATTTATCAAGCAGCTGCTCGGAGAGACACGTAAGCAATATCATGATTATTTCCTCGAACTCGCCAATTCAGCCGACAAAGGCAAGAAAGCACGGTTTGCGAACATTCGCACGGAGCTTTCCAAGATGATCGTGCCCAAGCCCGTAGAGGTAGACCATTCCATCAACGAGTCAGACTTTCAGGCACTGCGTGACATCTTCGGGCAGTGGCTGGATGATGAAGAGGAAGAATAAGGCACGTTCGTTTTTTCATAGTTGTTTGATTGGTTAGTAATGATGGGGGCCGGAGGCAGAGATGCTTCCGGCTTTTGTCATACGTCGGCCTCGGTGCCTATCTCATAGTGCGCTCCCCTGCTCTTGCCCTTCTTGATCCATGCGGGCAGAGGCATCTTCTGGCTCACGTACAGGCCGATGCCGGTAGACATCACCACGTCGTCGTGGTTGTTCTGTCCCTCCACGTTGCCAAGCGTGCCGTCATCGTGGCGCTCATAGATGCGTAGCTCGTCGTAGCACTGCTTATCCGGCTCGTAGTAGAGCTGATCGTCGATGTATGCGATGTAGTTGTCGATGACAAGCTGCTTCGTCAGGACGTTCGTCTGGAAGCCGTACACGTTCGTCACCTTCTGCGTCACCTCGTCCACCCTCGTCTCGCGGATATACAGGTTGTCGTAGTAGTCCGCTATCTCGTCGATGATGCTCAGCGAGTGCTCGCCCTCGGTGTCTATCATGTTCTTCTTGGTGTCTGCCGTGTTGCTCTCTATCACCAGCTCTGCGTCGCCGTAGAAGTGTGCCAGGGCTGCGGCCTTCCATGCCAGCAGGTCATGGCGTATATGTCCCCTCCAGCGGGCCACAACCTTCGGCTTGCCTCCCATGCCCCGCATCATACCGAGGCGGTCTATAACAGTCATCACCGTGAAGTCGCTCGTCTGGCTGCGTCCGCCAATATCGACACTCACCACATAGCGGTCGCTCACCTTCAGGCAGTCAGGCATGGCCCATATCCTGAGCACCTGGCCGTCGCCGACGGTCTCAACGAGCTTTGCGGTATAGATGGCATCCTCGCCCTTCTCTGTCCGGCTCACGATGTTGCCTATGAAGATCGGCTCCTGTTTGCCCTGCTTCTTGTGACGCTCCAGTGCCTCGATGCGGTACATGTCGAATACGAGCTTGCCGCTCATGCGGAAGGCCTCGATGTCATCACTGGGTGCCTCGGTGGCTATGTAGGTGTGCGTCCTGTAGTTGTTGCGCTTATACCTGTACCAGTTGATGGCCTCGAAAGTGGCCCCTTTCTCCCATAGCTGCCAGAAGAACTCGCCGGTCTCGCGGAATCCATCGGGACACTGTTTGTTATGCCTGTTTGTCCATAGCCACACGGCAAACTCGCAGGCAAGCTTCATGTAGCCCTTTTCTTGCTCCACCTTCTTCCAAGGTATTTTGTCACTCCAGATGCTGCCCCAACGGTCGTCAAGCTCCTTACGGTCATTCTCTATCTGGAAAAAGGCAATGAATCTTGCATGCCAGGAGCTGGGAATGTCGGGGTCTTTGGCTTCCTGATACATGTCATAGAAGAAACCTGCTGCGCCTCGGCCAGAAGATTCCAGTATCATCACCGTGTCGGGAATATCGGGGATGTCAACAGACGAAAGCACCTCTTCGGGTTCCTTGCCCTCGGTCTTTTTCCAATAGGCCACCTCCGAGCCATGGAGGCATTTCATATCGGCAGAACGCAGACTGTCGTAATTCTCGTATGAACCGATGCTGATAACCCTGCTGCCAACCTCTTCGCCTCTGTCTGTCTGCACGATGAAGTCGCTCTTGCTACCCTCATAGCTGCCAAGCTTCAGTTTTTGGCCTTTCACGCCCAACGACCAGCCGGGCTGACTGGCAAGCATCTTCGTGAACATGGCCTTAATACGCTTCGTAGCAGCCTGCACATGAGCCATGATGACGATGCTCCAGCCGGTTGGATGGCGGAAGTCCTGCATCCATTTCTCATAACCTTCACTCAGCGTAGAGCCGCCCCACTGTCGGGCTTTCAGGATGATCTCGCGGATGGGCTGACGGTTACGGCGCATCTCCTCCAGGTCTTCCAGTACCAGACGCTGGGGATAGTTCAACAGGAACGGGCGCATCTGTCCCGACATCTTGTCCTGGATCTTATAGAAGGTGATGAAGGCAAACGCCGGGTCTTCCTCGGCACGGATGCAGCATATCATGTAGATGACGTCCATGATATGCTCCTCGTTGTACTCCCACTGTAGTTCCTCCTTGATGTACTTCTCGATGCTGCCCTTCTTGATGATCTTCTTCAGCTCGCGGTTCTTCTCGGCCACACGGCGTGGCATCCACTGCCGTTTGATGGGGAAGTCTGGTATCTTCACCAGTACACGCTCACCAGGACAGCCCTTGCCCGTCACAGGGTTGAAGCCTTCGAACATCTCACGGTTGCGCCGAAGGTTCTCCTTGCACAGGTCTACGACGGCCTTAATGGTCTTTATGCCATTCCATACGGCCGCACTGTCGGCTTCAGTCCAGTTACTGCCATCTGCCATACGCGAGACCGGCTAACAGACAGTAAAGGTGTATGCTCCAGTTTACATGAGGTATAAGGAATCCCAGCGCCACAAAAGGCAGCACCCTCTTTGCAAACGTCCAGTATGCTGTCATGTTATTATGACAGTACGTAATGTATGATCCCCACTTCACGCCTATCATGGCGCAAAGCACTCCCGAGAAGCCGCAGGTGGCCATCGTGTCCGTCGCTTCACCGAAGGGCAGAATGTCCCATAGTCCGGGAAATACGGGCAGGAATGAGCAAAGCACGGCCATCCCATACGACTCACGCATGTAGAGCCGGTCGGAGAGATACCACAGCACGTACAGGTTTCCAGCAAGGTGCCACACGTTGGCATGGCTCAGCGGCCAAAAGATATGTTCCCAAATTGTTCCGCTATAGGGAAGATAGCCCACCTCCGGCATGCCGTAGTACCACAGTACCAGCACCAGCGTCATCATCGACTTGCAAAACACATTGTACGTCATCATCGTTTGCCCCTCCTTTCCCTGAACACCTTGCGCATCTTCTCCACGCCGATGTAGAATCGCGGCGCCGGTTCCAGTATGGCGAACTTCACGATGTAGTACGGACTCTTGCCCCAGAACTGCCGCTTTTGGCTAAGCCTCATCACCACGTCATACAGTGCCCTGTACATCTCCTGGCGCAAAGGCTTCATCTTCTCTATGCGCGAGAAGTCGCCACGCAGCATCGGGTAGATGTTCTGGTACGCCCTGCGCGTCTCGATGAAGAAACGGCTGGCAGGATGGCGCACGGTACGCTCGAAGGCCTCCGTCTGAGTGCGCACGTCAAACTCCCTGAGTAGCTTGCAGTACACCTTCATCAGCTCGTCATACATAGCCTCTCGGCAAACACCGTTCTTTTCCATAGTCCTAACGTTTTAGGAATTTCACGCCTGCAAAGGTACTGAATATAGAAATACGCAATCCTTAAAAAATCGTAAATGTTCACTTATGATGAGGCGGCTGGGGCAGGATTGATCCTCACGTTCTCGTCCCTTCTCTCCTGGTCGAAGAGGATAGTTCCGCTAAGACGCTCCGTAGGCAACATCTCAATATACAGTGCAATCCTGAAATACTTCGCAGCGGGACCGAAGCGGCTCTCCATGTGATACCAGTCTACGAGGTCATCACTTACGAACACCTGCGTCTTGACCTTGCTACCGGCCTTCTTATCCCAATAGCCTACATTCACAAGCTCTCTCAACGACTTCACGCTCACAGGCCCTGACATCTTCATGGGTCGTGTCAGGATGAAAGCCTTCTGTCTGGTATTTAGCTCCGTCTCGTCCTTCTTGTCGTACAGGCTCCACACCTTGCCGTCGGTGCTCTGCAGCAGATAGTCGGGATAATAGCGCACAGACCTCACGGCTCCGCTGGGGATGACCATCTTCGACACGCTGCCGTCCACCATGCTGAACAGGTAGCTGTAGGTGTACGATGGATTGATGATCAGGATGCGGTTGTCTATGTAGTCGTAGGCAAGGAAACAGCTGCTGTCGCGGATGAACTGCAGGAAGCCTCTCGTATCGGCGCACTGCGTGATAAGGCTGCTCCAGTCGTTACCTTCGCTGATGGCCGTGATGGCGGCGGTACTGAACACCTTGCCGTTCATCTGACCTGACACGCATTTCACGTCGATGCTTCTTTGGTTGCCTACGATAATCATGAGGCCTTTCTTCGAGGCGAAGAACACGGCTCCGTCGGTCTCCAGTATGGTGTTGGCATTGATGCACACCTCACGGCTCATGGGCTGCGCCGGATTGAGGTAGCCTTCCTTGGTCACTTCCATGGCCCATATACCATCGGTGGAGAATACGATGACAGGGTGCTGGCCGAACTGTCCTTGTGAAATGGCCGTCGTAAGGGTGGCCAGTGCCACGATGTTGCCCGTGCCGATGGTCTTGTTTCCCTTATAGGTGAACACGAAGGGGTTGTTGACCTCAGACGTGAATATCTGGTTGCTCAGCGACTCTGCGGTCTCGTTGACGGCTGCTTCACATTCGGCCTGAGTAGGTATGTCGTTGCCAAGGGTGCCGGTCTGCTCATTAGCGTCATCTTCCACAGGCAGGCGCATATAGTACGCTCCGTTGAGGCTTGGGTGCTCCTTCAGCTCCAAGGTGCATAGCCACGCTCCGGCAAGGAAGATGATAGCCTGGTATGCCCTCGGGTCGGGATAGAAGAAGTAGATGCCCATCTTCTCATAGGTGGTGTAGTTCTTCTTCACCACTCGCGTACCCGACGGGGTCTTGATATACACATACACGTCATAGCTGTACCCAGCGTTATTGTCGAAGGGAAGGAATATCTCATAGCCGTCAAAGAAGCCTCTCGACACGCCTGCAAGGTGCAGACGGCTGTTGTACGACATCAGGAACTGCGGAACAAGCGGACACCGGCTGTAGTAGTCGTCGGTGTCAAGCTGGTCCTGCGTAGTCAGGTTGTCAAGCACATGCGACTTGATGTAAGACTTGGAGCTTACCCATGCGTCCGTACCACGGGTGCCTGCCTCAAACAACTTATAGAACACGGAGGCAGATTTCAGGTCATCGAGTATCTCCGTTTCACTGCGGCTGTTTAGCGGGAGGAAATATACAAAGCCGCGCTCTGCCCAGCTGCGGGTAGCATCTGTCAGGCCTTCTTTGTACTTCATGGAGTGCTCCGTGAAGTTCCTGCGGATGACATGGCTGTGCATGTCACTGCCGCTGGTGGCAGTTGCAGTGATACCGTCATACCATTTCACCCCGGAAGGATTGCCCTGCGCATCCTGGCTGCTGGTATATCCTGGTCGCGGACTTTGATCGGTGCCAAGGTCGTACAGGTTCACGCCGTCGCTGGCAAACACCGTCACGCCCTTCACAATGTCCGTCCACTCCGAATAGTCGAAAACGCTCTTGAAGGCAAGCTGAAAGCCGAAGACATTCATTCTCAGGTCACTGTCGAAGTAGTCCGCATAGCAGTTGCAGGTGATGGCAGGGAACATCATGATAGGGGCTGACAGGTACGTGTAGCTGCCGTCGTAAAGCTCCAGCGCATAGCGGATGACGAAAGGCTCGGCAAAAAGCTTGTTCTCTGCCAGTCCTTTCAGGCTCTTCGAGTACAGGCCGATCACAAGGTCGTTGTACTGTCCCTGCTTCCCGTCAGACACCTGCGGATAGTTCCATGCGTAGATAGCCTGGGAGTTGGGCATGGCATTGAACTCCAGACAGTCGCCTATGTTACCGCTGTAACCACAGTTATAGCCTGAGCGGTTAGCCGTTCCCCAGTTGCCGTACACCATGGCAAACTCTATCTTAGGCTCTGGTATCTTGTTGCCAAGACCCTTGTAGCTCTTGCTGTCAGGCTTCCAAAGGAAGTATTGCATCTTCGTGCCGTCGCACACCACGAGGATATTGCCGACATGGGTTATCAGCGGCTTGTGTGAGGCTATCGACGATATAGTGCCGGTGGTTCCGTCAGCGTCGAAGAAACCCAGCTGACGGTTGTTCAGCGTGATATAGTTCTTATAGTTGCTTCCCTCATGCACATAGATGAGAGGATCTTTAGCCGCACCGCCAAACATCGACTCCGGCTGAGGCACAACCTTCAGCTCCTCATTCTCCGTCGTGAGGTTGATGCACTCTGCCAGTTCGCCGTCCTCACAGAGGAAGTCGCTCGGTGTCCTGGTTATACCAGCCTTGTAGGCTATCCTGTGTTCTGTCTTGCTCATATCATCAATTTATTGACGTTACTTTCACTTTGTTTCGTATTTCTTCAACAGTCTTTTACGTTCTCGCCTGATATATGACATACCAAGGGAATCCAAACCGTAAGTTTCACCGAAGTCATAATAGTTTCTTGCATAATCCCTTATACCCCTTCTGGCTTTTGAGATTTCATCCTTCAGGGCATCGTTTCCTGCTTCCTTGGCTTTCTCCTGGTAGGAATACAAAAGAGCATCCTCCATAATGTCATTACCGTTACGCAGTTTCTGATACAATGCACCTGCCTTGCTGTTGTCATCAGCCTTACCGTATGGGTCACGGCTGGCTCCTGCCTCCTTGCTGATTCGACGTGCCTTGAATAATAATTCCTCGTCGTCACCGGCAGACTTGGATGCGTCAAATTCACTTATGGCCATCTGCAGCAAGTCCTTTCCTTCGGCAAGGGCGTTAAGCTCATCAAGCATCTGCCTCTTATAAAGCCTGATGCTCTTGTTCTTTAGTTCTTTGTCGGTTTCGTCAGTTGCTTCACGCTCTTCTTTTCTCAGGCCATCGATGATACTCTTGTAATGGAGTACCACATCTGCACGATGTGCATCTTCGCTGGATAGCAGTTCATTTAACCGCTTTTCGGCATCTGTATCACCTTTGGCTGCACGCTGGCGTTTCTTGCTGATAATATGGCGCAATTCCTCTGCCTCACTGACAAGGTTCCAATAATCCTCGCCCAAAGCATTGCCTCCCTTGCGCTCTATAGGACGGTTTATGAAGCGGTTCAATACTGGCAGCTGGTAGATATGTGGCTTCTCCAGATATGCTATTGTAGCGGCCACATCAACCGTCTTGGCTATCGTGTTGTACATACCTCCGAAGTAGCCCTGCAGAAGATGGTTCCATACTGCGGGATTGTTAAGGTACTGGCCTGCTGTATATTGCTCCAGCAAACCACGTTCATCAGCATCACCACCTGTAAGGTAGTTTATGCTCTCCGACATCTTCACCATCCATGTAGGTGTGCTCACGTATGCCTTGGTGTACATTGGATCGTACTTGTTGCCCTGGTTATTCCTCCAGATAGGCTTGCCAGTAAAGTCTATATTCTCGTTAATCTGCATCAACGGCTGAATCATCGTAGGTGAAAAGTCCACGATAAGGTTTCCACCGTTGCCGGTCGGGTTGACGGGTATGAGGTCGGCCACGGAAGAGAATACTTCGAGGCCCCACTTGTCAACGGGATGATCCATGATGGCACTTGAAATCATCTCACCAACGCCGTAGAACACACGGAACTCCTGAGCAAGAGGTATGGTGACGAAGTTCTTAGTACCCGGAATCCAGAATACCAGGTTATTCTTCCTCACCCAAGGAGGCAGGTTCCAGTATGCCTGCTTGTCATCATCGTCACCGAGGAGCTGCAGGAGCCACTGGTTGATGACGGGCATCAGTGCGCCACCGGCCACGAAAGCGGCTGTGACGGCACCGAACTTCAACGGATGGTGTGCGGCCATACGATACATGTTGGCAAGTGCCTGGATGGCTGGATTTACGAAGATGAACAGGTCTCTTAAGCCAGAACTCCACATGCCTCCAGTTCCCTTGCGGTTGAAGTTCAGGGTCACGTCCTTGGCATCGGCAATACTCTCTTCGAGTGTCTTACCCATCTGCCGGCTCGTCATATAGACGATGAAGCGGGTGGCATCCTCTGCACACCTGTTATAGAACTCGAAGGTTTCGCCCAATAGTCGGAGTGCCTTGCGGGTGCTGCACTCCTTCACCTTGGCCTTGGCACCGAAGAGGCTGCTGCCGTTCATCTCGCGGATCTCCTTCTGCATGCGCTCCTTGAATGATTCGATGGAAAGCATGTTCACGAAGCCGGTCTCACCTCCCTCATCCATGAACTCGCCAAAGAGGCGCTCCGTCTCGTCGTGGAGGTTGAGGCTTCCGTTCTGCCACTTGCGCATGAGGCTGGGCATAAGTCCCGTAGGCTGCTTCGATGCAGGCACCCACTTCGAGCTTTCTCCAAGTCGGGGCCTCAGCACCTTGGCCACGTTGGCGATGAACCGTGCATTATACTCCTTGCCCTCGTTGATGGCCACGCTTGCGCCTGCCATATTGAGGTCACGGCTAAGGTTCGACACGACAAAGGCGGGATTCTTCGAGGTGAAGAAAGCGGCCATCTTGCGGTTAGCCTTAGTTACCCATTTTCCGTAATCGGTGTCGCTGAAACGCTTGACAGCCTTCATATTTGTGCCGTTGAGGGCCTGTGCGGCCTTGGGGTTGCCGTTGATGTAGAGCTGGTAGGTATGGCCTGCACGCTGCACCTCAACGACGTGCTCTGCCTTCTGTCCGCTGGTGGCATGAACATCGAGACGTAGCCTGCCCCTGACGGGCATGGCCTTGCCCTCGTTCTGTTTCAGCCTCATCTCCTCGTTGAAGTCATTCACGATCTGTGCGATCTCGTCGGGGGCCTTGCCTGCCGTGTCTGCTGTACGCAGCACCCAAACAGGACTGTCGCCCTCGGCTCCGATGTTCTCATACCACGACTCGCTGATGCTCACAAGGCTTGTGGGATTGTTCATCACGTAGTTCAGGAAGTGCTGCTTCATCTGGTTACGGTGTCCGCTCAGGATGGTGCTGACGGCGATGTTGCCGATGTAGGCCAAAGGATTCTCGGCCTTTGACTGTCGGCCCCAGACCTTCTTAACTGCTGGAGAGAAAACATTATCCCTGCCCATGTATGTATATACGTCGGCGGCTTTGTCCTCTTCCCATCCACGCAAAGGTATGTACCAGTCGAACATGTCACGTACCTTATAGTAGTTGTTGCGGTCTATCAGGCCGCTCTCGTAGGAGTGGCGAAGCGTTTCCTTGGTGGCCGCATTGATGGCATCCCACAGGCGTTTTGTATGCTTATGCGTCTCAGCAGGGTCACTGCCGTACTGCTCGGCCACGAATACCTGGTCTTCTGCCACCTGACGGGCTACACCGTAGGCCTGGCGCATCTTCTCGTCGTACTCATGCCAGAGTGCCTTGCGCTCGTCGGGATCGATGGTGCGCTGCGCACGTTTCTTCACGCTCTGCGCCTCGTCGTACATATCCTTGGCGAAGGTCTCGGTAAGTCCTGAGTAGTCCTTCAGCTGGTCATCGTAGTAGTTGTCGGAAATGATGTTGCCGTCGGCATCCTTCTTGGGCTTCTTGCGCATGAGCTGACCGTGTATAACGGTCTCGATGATACGCAGGTACTCCGTATAGTCTATGGCTCCGTTCTCGTACTGCTGCTTGGCGTGCTGGTAGGGGAACAGTGCGCGTACCTGTTTCATGAACTCGTCGGCACCGTTCTGTTCACGCTCTTCAAGCTCCTGACGCTTGGCCTTGTAGTCATCCTCCGACATTCTGCCCTTGGCATACTGTTTCTCCAGATCCTCGCGCTCCTCGTTTATATCGTCGGTAATCTTGGCACGGGCGGCGTCACGGAAGGCATAGTACACGTTACGCTCAAGTCCTGACTTTGAGATGAGGTAGTCCATACCGTGCTCGATGCTCATGTTACAGTGCTTGCAAAACTCATGGAAGGCTTTCAGCATCGGACGGTAGAATCCGTAATCGTATTTCTCCGTCATGTTCTTTGCCCTGCCGTGCATGCGGTTCTCAAACCTGTAGGCATCCTCGGCACCTGTGGCCACGTTGCCGGTCTCGGCTGCAATGGCCTTCTGTATGGCTTTCAGGCTGGCCATGGAATCCTGCCAGTTCTCCTTGAACTTGAAGCTCTCCTTTGCCACGAAGTCCTCGTAGATGTCCTTGGCTATATCGTCATCATCGTCACGGAACAGTTCGCCACCATCTGCGACATACTCTGCTGCTGCGGCTATACGGCTGGTGTCTGTCCGGCCTGTACGCTGTAGCCTGTCACGCTCCCTGGCAAACCTGCCCACCTGTAACTGTGCCTGCATGGCGGCGTCCCTGGCATCCTCGAACACGTTGCGGTATCTGCCCGGATGCACAAGGTTCTCATGGCTGCGCCAGAGGATATAGCGTAGGTCGTTGTCGCTGAGGCTGACGTTAAAGCCTACCTTTGCCAGCATACCGATGAAGAAGTCCTTGATCTTCCTCCACCAGCCTTGCTGTGTGGCATGCTCGAAGTCGGTACGCTCTGCAAGCCTTGCAAGGTATTCCTCGGTGGCTTCGTGCTGGCTCCACTTGTTGCGCTTCATGGAGGCGTCGATGATGGCACGTACTTCCGGCGACACATTATTATATATATTGTCGAGGAAGGTGTCGAAGTTGCTGCCGAACATCTTGCGTAGTCCGTAGTGGGCCACACCTTCATGCAACAGGGTATTGATGAGGTCTGAAAGGTTGACATTGTTCGGAAGTACGAGGGTGATCTTTCCTGTCTTGGGATTGAACCATCCCTTACTCCTTGCCTTCTTGCCTTTCAGGTCATCGGTGGTTGTCAGTATCTCTACGTCGAGGCCCATGCGGTTAGCCATCTCGGTAACTGCATTGATGGCGTTGCGGGTCTTACGCTCTACATAGCTCTCCGTACCTCTCCTGTCCTTGGCCGTCCTCGCCTTACGGGCATCGCCTAACGCTGCGCTCCAGCTCCGCATCCTTACATCTTCGTCCTCAATGGTGGCGAAGTATTCAGGGTACTGCCGTCTGACGGCATCCAGTAGCTGCTGCTTGCTGTCGTACAGGTCTGGCATCAGGTCTGTAGAGTAGGCTGTGCCGTCGGTACGGATGGGGAATGTCTGCCCCTCGGTGAAGCGCTCTGCCTCACGGTGGCGGATGTCGGGGTCTGACGGATCGAAGGTGCCCACGTTCTCGTCGGCGCTCTTCACCTGCTCCGGCCTGAAAGCGATCCAGCTGTCTGCCGGATGCTCCTTATCCTCGTACTCATTGAGGTACACGATACCGTCGTAGCCGTTGTACTTAGACCGGCGGGCGCACTGTTCCCAGTACTCGCTCATGGTCATATCCTTCTCTTCGAGGTATTCCTGGTCTGCGTCTGCCCTGCGCTGGGCGTTCCTGATATTCAGGAATACCTCGTACAGCTTCACGCCTGACTTGGCGGGCATCCTGTCTAATGCCTGGCCCTTGGTGCCGAAGTGGGAATCTTCGTAGAACTCCCAGAACGGCTCGCCCTTATTCACCCATTCAAGGTTAGTCGAATGGTACATCACCTTCGGCTCTCCGTTTTCGTCAACGACCTGCGAAGCGTTCTCAGGGTCATTCTCCCAATCACCGAACCAGTCCTTGAAGGCCTGAGTCCTCACCTGTACCCACTGCCTTTCGTTGAGGTTGGTAGGCTTGCCGTTGGGCGCTCTCATATAGGTGTCGGTGGCCTTGGCCTGTGCAATGATGAGGGCTTCCTCGTCCAAGTCATCCTCGGCGGCACTGTAGCGCACATCTTCGTCCTCTTCCTCGCTCTCCTCGGCCTTGTGAAGGTCGAAACCTCCGTCACCGGCTTCTTCCTGCTGGGCGGCATACTTGGCTTCCTTCTCCTTCATCTCCTGCTTCATAAGCTCGGTGTATTCCTCGACATTCTTACGGGCCTGCTCCAGCTCCTTGTCGTATTGGAACTCCATGCCGACACGCTGCTGAAGCTGCTCGTTCTCGCGGTTGATGCGTTCGATCTTTGCCTTGTAAGCGTCGATACGGTCTGTGTTGTCACGACCGCTTACCACTTCATCAAGAATGTCATTGAGGTGGTCGCCTACGCTCTTGGCGGACATCATGTGGGCATCTACGCCAAGTGAAGGACTTCCGTAGGTGGTGAACTTATGTACCACGGTGCGCATCTTGCCGTTCTCATACACGGCCTCACGCTCCACGCTGACCTTAAACTCCACCTTGTGGCCGTCAAGCTCAATGGTGAAATCCATCACCTCGTCATTGTATATCTGATTCTCACGGAGCTTCTTAACTGTGGCATTGACGGGATCGTTAATCTTCTCCTTGATGGTCTTGGTAAGCTTGCCCAATGCGGCATCACCCTCACTCATGTCTATCTTCACACCTTCTACGGTAATGGTGCCGACGGTGCCGTTGGGGAAAAGGCTTCTGATATGTGCCAGCTGCTTCTCCTCTTCGGCTATCTGCGACTGAGTGTATTCCAATGTGGACTTGTTATGACGGAGGGCATTGCTTACATATACCTGGTCTGCCTCCCACTGTGCCCGCTTGCTCTGGTATTTCCTCAGCTCACGCTCTGCCTGGTTCTTCTTCAGGGCATACTGTGAGCCGGACAATACGGCTACGGGATTATCAAACAGGCCTTCCTCCTCTTCCTCTACGGTACGGTCAACCTGATTGTTCAGGAGTGCGCCCTTGCCGTCCATGATGCTGTCTATGAAGCCGCTCTTGGTCTTCAGGCGCTGGTATGCGGTAACGTCCAAACTGTCCTCAACACCGAAGCGGAGTACGCGGATGGTCTTACCCCATGTCTTGTGAAGGTTGCCCTGTCGCTTGATGCGTCCGTTACGCTGGGTGTAGTCCATCGGCCTGTCAGGAGCGTCCATGTGTATCAGCAGGTGCAGTCTCTCCTGCATATTCACACCAGTGCCTAATGTCTGCGTCGAACCAAGCA
>JAEEGG010002483.1_pt1 | contig 47445 bp, 42 predicted proteins | sample 9134161 | NCBI WGS metagenome assembly JAEEGG01 (sample SAMN16246543, study PRJNA631951) | gut metagenome | biome: gut microbiome; feature: rumen; material: CR-attached | host: Bos | place: Iran: Karaj | collected 2018-10
TGAGTGCCGGTGGTGAAGATGGTGATTTCCTTCTCGTTGAACAGCCCGGTGGGCACGCTGGTGCCGGTGCTCATCGTGCGGTCTTTCGACGCAAGGATGGAACCGTCCTTGTCGAGCACCTCGAAGCGATAGGAGCGGGTAGTGCCGTTCTGGTACTTGTAGGCATTGTCGCCGGGGGTGCTCTCGCTGATGGTGACGTCCTTGTAGGGTTCGTTGACAGCGAAGGTCACGGTGCCGGAGTAGTTGCCTTGATAGCCCGTGAAGTGAACGCCCGCAATGGCTGAGAGGCTGACCACGCGCCAGTCGATGGTCTCGCTGACGGCGGTGTTGCCCGTACGGGTGATTCTGAAAGTGTTGTTGTTCTGTGGGCTCGACACCGTGAACGTGCTCATGGCCCATGCTGCCTGTCCCACGGCCAGTGCTGCTATTGTCAGCACCAGGGTGAGGACTTGGCTTTTGAATTTGGTTAATGTTTGTCTCATTGTATTTATGTTTGATTTTGATTATTTCTTGTACAGTTGACACATCATATATATAAAGACGCCCACCAGACTGGCATAGCCCAGGGTGAGGATGGTAGTGAGCACGGGGTTGCTGTTGAAGAAATCAGCGTAGGACATCTATCGTATAATGATTAATTCATAATTCACAATGCATGATGCATAATAATTTCGGTGCGAAGATAAAAAGAATAAGTGTAAAAAGGTGTATCAAAACGCGAAATGGTGTGTCGAAACGCAGAATTAGGTGTGTCGATTTGTCGAATTGACACACTTTTTGTTCCTTTTCTTGGTAATTTGCTCACTATTTCGTAACTTTGCAATCGGAATCATAACCAAACGCAACCTTTATGAAAGAGATGCAGTTTGCAGCCATCGTCATGATGGTGATGATGTGTTCGGCACTGGTGCTGATGATGCCTGAACGGGTGAAGTGCGACAAGGTCATCAACCGGTCGCGCTGGCTGATGGTGGGTGCACTGGCGCTGATAGGGGCGCAGTTCGTCGTGCAATACGTGATGGAATTGCGCGCGATGGGTGTCACACAGGCGGTGCTGGCCAACCTTGCATTCTTCATACCCGCCTCGTCGCTGATGAACCTGACGATTCTGAACCTGCAACGGCAGGGACGGTTGTCGCGTTTCGAGTGGTGGGCATGGACGGCGGTGACACTGGTGGTGATTGTCACCCTTGCCATAGCAGTAGCTACGGACGGGAATGCGCTGGAACAGCTGTCGCAACGTGTACTTTGGACAGAAGTTGCCATGAGCTTTGTCTATGCCGTCATGCAGACCTACTACTGTTTCTTGCAGTTTCGTGAACTGGAACGTATGAAGGCCGTCATTGAAGACTACTTCGACCGCGAACGCCAGGAACTGACGCGATGGATGAAGCACGCCATCGGCGTAAACGGACTCCTGGCCATATTCGTGCCCCTGCTGATATTCGGTCCCAACATCGTCATCGTCATCTTTTCCCTCACCTTCTTCTGGGGTATCTTCATGATGTGGTTCTGCTTCGTGCGCTACTTTACCAGCAACGACATGAAGCGTGTGCGTGAAGCTGAGGAAAATGCCCGCGAGGAGAAATCGAAAGCCGACTGTGCCTCGTCGTTCTCCGACGAGGACAAAGCCCGCGTGACCCGCACCGTAGAACGCTGGCTGGCCACCGGTGCCCACCTGAAGGCAGGCATCACCAGTCCGATCGCTGCCGATGCGATGAATATCCCCCGCTACCAGCTGACGGCATGGGTCAAAGCCTCGGGTCATAGCTCCTTTACACGCTGGATTACCTCGCTACGCATCGAAGAGGCCAAGCGCGTGCTACAGGAGCACCGCGACTGGACCAACGAGGCCGTGGCCGACCACTGCGGCTTCAGCCGTGCCTACTTCCAGAAGATTTTCAAGCAGGAAACAGGCGTTGCTCCATCGGAGTACGGGGAGAATTGATTTTCGGTGGCGAAGTTACAAATAAAAAATGAACTGACCAATAGTCAGCTCATTTTTGCATATAAGCGTTATCGCACTACATTGTCCGCTTACATATCGTCGTATGTGTCGAGATAGGTGACGTGGGTGACGAGGTATTCATCGACACCATGTTTGCCGTCGGCACCGCCGATGCCCGACTTCTTCACACCGGCATGGAAGCCCTGGATGGCCTCGAAGTGCTCACGGTTGATGTAAGTCTCGCCGAACTCCAGTTCGCGGCAAGCCTTCACGGCAACGTTGAGGTCCTTGGTGAAGATGCTGCTGGCCAGGCCGTATTCACAGTCGTTGGCCATCTCAATAACCTCGTCGAGCGTGTCGAAGGTGACAAGAGGAATGACGGGGCCGAAGGTCTCCTCATGGATGATGTCCATGTCCTGACGGCAGTCGTCGAGGACGGTGGCGGCATAGAAGTAACCCTTCGTGCCTACGCGCTGGCCGCCACAAAGCAACTTGGCTCCCTGGCTGATGGCACGCTGGACCTTCTCGGTGACGCTCTCAAGAGCACGCTGCTCTACCAACGGACCCATGTCGACGGTCTCATCGGCACAGGGATCGCCCACCTTCACTTTCGACATCTTGTCGACGAGAATCTTGGTGAAGGCATCCTTGACACCCTTCTGAACATAGACGCGCTCGGCATTGTTGCAAATCTGACCGTTGTTGCCGATACGGCTGTCGACAATCCACTGGGCAGCACGCTCCAGGTCGGCATCGTTCATAACGATGGCAGGAGCCTTACCGCCGAGTTCGAGACTGACCTTGGTGATATTCTTCGAGGCTGCTGCCATGATGCTTTCGCCGGCACTGACGGAACCCGTTACCGAGACGATGTCAATCTTCGGAGAACCTGCCATCTCATTGCCGATGACGGAACCCTTACCTGTGACGATGTTGATGACGCCGGCGGGAAGACCGGTCTCAGCGACAACCTTGGCGAATTCGGTGCAGTTCTCGGGGGTGAGCTGTGAGGGCTTGATGACGATGGTACAGCCTGCAATGAGGGCAGCACCGGCCTTGCGTGCAATCAGGAAGAAGGGGAAGTTCCAGGGGAGAATGCCTGCCACGACGCCGATAGGCTTCTTGGTGAGCAGGATGGTCTCGTTGGGACGGTCACTGGGGATAATCTCTCCCTCAATGTGGCGGGCAAAGGATGCCATATACTCGAAATAGGCAATGGTGGCACCCACCTCGATGGCGGCCCAAGTGCGCGTCTTGCCCTGTTCGCGCATGATAATCTCGGTGAATTCCTGTTCGCGGGCCTTGATGCCGGCAGCCATCTTCAGCAGATACTGTGCACGTTCGATGGCAGGGGTACGGCCCCATGCCTTCTGGGCTGCGCGGGCGGCATCGAGGGCGCGGTTGACATCGTCGATGGTGCCTTCGGGCTGACGGGAGATGACTTCCTCGGTAGAGGGGTTCAACACGTTAATCCACTGGCCGTTCGAGCTCTCGCAGAACTGGCCGTTGATGTACATTTTCAGATCTTTCATCGTTGTTGTAGTTTTAATAGTAGAGATAGTTTGTTTTATCGTTGGCAAAGGTAAGAAAAAAAAACGGGGAAACGTATGTGTCGCAGTGTTAATAAATCATAATGGTGTACTATTTGTTTGGAATATTCAGATTTATTTGATATATTTGCAAACAGAAAAGTGTGTGTCAATACTCATTTTAATCAATGTCTAACTTATAAAACAAACGTTGCTTATGAAAAAAGTATTTACTCTGTTATTGCTGGTGTCGGTGTTGCTGACTCCAACAAAAGTGTTTGCTGACATCACTGACGATACCAAGATTAACGGCACCGTCATGGGCGTGCTCGACCAGTGGGATAGTCAGACATACCAGAACGTTCTGGGACTGCTTGAACAAGGTCTGAGCTATGACACCAGTGGATTGGCTGCTGTACTTCAGTCGGCTGTTGCCGGCATGAGGAACGGTACGGAATTTAACTTCGATCCGACAGTTATCAAGGGGCACTTCAAGGTGGTCAACGGCAGCTGGACGATGGTTGAGGATGTTGTCGATGACCTCCGCCTTGAATTTGATGCCAACGGCATGCCGTGCGTCATCAGCCTCACTTTCGACGGTGACAAGAAACAGTTCTGGATGGAAAGTGATGTTACGGAGGAAGACATTCCTGTCAGTTTAAACTCATTGGGCATTATGACGACTTTCAGCAAACTGTTAGCCAAGCTGAGGGCTCCGCTGGTGGGCGTTGAAAAAATCAACGTCACCATGCCCGAGAAGGTTAATCTGACCGTGTCGGTGAGTGGGATGCCGATGATGATGGGTAATGTGACCTTCGACCTGAGCTGCTTCGATGACAACTGGCACTTCATGACCAACGGCCTGATGCTCAGCACGAATCTGACGTTCATGCAGCCCACGGGCGGCAGCTTCGACATTACCCATACTAATATCGGTTACAAGCCCGGTACAGGCTTCAATTATGACTTCAACGTCGGCTATAGCGGTCAGAGCATCATGTCGCTCAGAATGTGGGCACCCGGTACTTACCAGATGCCGACGGGAACAGACTTAAGCTTTGGCTTTGAGTCGTTGAACGTCGAGGCTGATTTGGCCGGAAGCATTCAGGTGAAGGGTGGTATCCCCAGTGTTCATAATTTCGTTCAGACACTCATTGCTATTCTGAGTGCGGGTGAAGAACAAGCTCCCAACCATCGTGCCGGTCAGCTGCTTTCTGATGTCCTGAAGCTTGAAATGTTCTATGACAACGGTGGTGACCCGAAGGCAGAGATGACAGTACAGATTGAGCAGGCTCCATTCCAAGCAACGGAGGACCTTGTACTTCCAGTGACACCTGTTCCCGTTATTATTTTCTCCAGCGACAATGAGATCCGACCTTTCAAGGAGTATTTCACGGCTGAAAGATTCCCCGACATTGCCACTAGGCTCAGTGAGATTATCAATCAAGCCAGCGGCCTGATTTCTGTAATAACTGAAAAGGTCAATAAAGCGACAGCTATCTCTGAGGTGCAGGATTCGAAGACCATTAGTTTCAAGGACGGTCAGTTGTCGGTAACCGGTCAGAAGGCTGGTGCCAAGGTTGAGGTGTACACGATTGACGGACGCCTCTGCTCAACGGCTACAGTCAACAGCGAGGGTCATGTTTCCGTGCAGATGCCTTCTGCAGGCCGTGGTGTCTATATTGTGAAGACGCCTGCCGGTACTCAGAAGCTGATGATCCGATAAGATTGAAGGAATACAAAAAAAATAATTGGGCTAACCTGCAAGTTAGCCCAATTATTTTATATTAGATTTCGAAGTCAAGACAGGCGCGCTGAACAGTGTAGGGACGTACCTTGCCGTTGGCTACGGCCAGATGTTCCGGGTGCTTGGCATAGCCCTTTAGAGCCTCCTCGCTCTCCAGTGTGCTGTCGAGCATGACGTCGGCATTCGACGATGCCAGACGACCATCGATGTGTACCGTGACATCAATGAGTCCGGGAACTTTGCCTACGAGGCCTTCCAAACCAGCCTTAATACCTGCCTTGATGGCTTTCTTCTCGTCTTCCGATAGTTCCGGATTCAGTGTCCATAGAATAATGTGCTTTACCATAATTCTTAATTCTTAATTCTTAATTCTTAATGCTTAATTCTTAACTACTCTCTCCACAGCCATGATGCCACCGCGTTGACCCAACGGATGCTGATGCGGAACCAGCGGAAGGCGCTGACCTCTTTGCCACCAAAGCGCAGGATGAAGTCGCGATAGGGATTACGGCGGAAAGGCAGGCCGACATCGATGAAGCGGATGTGGTCGCACCCTATGGCATGGGCATCCTTGATGGCGTGCCAGAAGGTGACGGCATTAGGATGGAATGGGGCATAGCTCTTGCGTCGGGATGCCGAATACCACAGATAGGCATCGTTGCGGGAGTAGACGCAGGCACAACAGCCCACGACCTTGTCTCGGATACAGGTGATGAACAGTTTGCAGTGTCCGCTATCCATCATGCCGCGGAAGAAGGCATCGTCGGGGATGAAGCGTCGGGGCTTGAGCCAGTTGTGACGTCGCAGCAGTTTCGAGAAAGCCTGGAACTCCTCATCCGTCTCTACCTGTTTTGTCGTGGCTCCGCGCTTGATGGCATTCTCTATGCGTCGCATCTGACGATTGCTGATGCGCTCTTCCGGTGTGCGCGAGTGCAGCGAGTTGTGGATGTTCATCCATCTGACGTGGAAATAGCCCAGCTTGCGCAACGCCTTGTAGCCGAACATCTTTTCCGACAGGTGGCTGAACTCGAGGAAGAGTGTCTTGTTCTGAAGCCGCGTCGTGATGGTTTCTGCCATCAGTTCAAAGGTGTGCTGCACGTTGATGCTGTCATCGTGATATTCACCTTCACCCATTACGCGTACGTGCGGATATATATAAGGTGGCAACCATGAGCGCTGATAGCGCATGATGGCCAGCATGTGAGCCAATACCCGACCGTCGTCATCCGTCACTACCACCATATAGGGCTTGTGGCGCGGTGTATGTTCGCAGAGTTCCATCAGCTCTGGACTGTGGAAGTAACTGCCCTCAGGAATGGTGGGCAGCTGGGCTGCATGTCGGTAGACGGTGACTTTCATGTTGCAAAGATACAAATTAATTCACAAATCATAATTCATAATTCATAAATATTTCGTATCTTTGCAGCATTATTAACAGATTATGCTTATGGATTTTAAGGATTTAGTGAAAATGCGCCGTTCGCACCGTAAGTTTACTGAACAGGAAATAGACGGCGACGACGTGAAACTCATACTCCGTGCCGCACTCATGGCACCGACCTCCAAAGGACAGCGCGCATGGCAGTTTGTGGTGGTTGACAATGCCCTGGACATCGAGAAACTTTCTGATGCCAAGGATCTGGGAGGACAGTTTCTGAAAGGGGCCCCGCTGGCCATTGTCGTGTTGGGTAACCCCCTGCAGAATGACTGCTGGGTGGAGGATGGTGCCATTGCTGCCATCTCCATGCAATATCAGGCCGAGGAGCTGGGGCTGGGGTCGTGCTGGATACAGATGCGTGGTCGCGGTCTGTCTGACGGTACGAGTGCCGACACCGTGATACGTGGTGTGTTAGATATCCCTGAAGATTTGTCGTGCCTATGTATCCTGGCCATCGGTCATAAGGCTGACGAGCGTAAGCCGCAGAATGAGGACCGACTGAAGTGGGAGAACGTGCACTTAGAGAAATATTGAATGAAAGTAGTCGTCATTGGCAAAGGCCGTCTGGCCTCGAACCTGGCTCCTGCATTGATGGAGGCTGGTCATGAGGTGGTCATGGTAAACAGCCGTACACTTGAGGCCTTGCCCCGCGAGGCCGACGTTTTTATCATCGCTGTCAAGGACGATGCGCTGGCTGAAGTGATTGCGCGTGTGGCAAAGGGTAGGGAAGATCAGCTGATAGCCCATACGGCAGGCTCGATGTCGCTGGCGTTGTTTGAGGGCAGCACACGGCACTATGGTGTGTTCTATCCCATGCAGTCGTTCTCGAAAGAGCGCCGTGTTGACTTCCGCGAGATTCCCATCTTCCTCGAGGCCACCGACAGCGAAAGTCTCGGAATCCTTCGTTCGTTGGCAGAAACAATTACCGACAGTGTCTACGAGCTGACAACGTCTGAGCGGAAGTATCTGCACCTGGCCGCTGTCTTTGCCTGTAACTTCGCCAATCACTGCTATGCACTCGCTGCCGATGTGCTTGAACAGCATGGACTGCCTTTCAGCGTTATGCTGCCTTTGGTTGACGAGACCGCCCGTAAGGTGCACCAGCTGCATCCCAGTGATGCCCAGACGGGACCTGCCGTCCGCTACGACCAGAACGTCATCGACATGCAGAGCCAACTGCTTTCCGATAAACCGTTGATGCAGCAGATTTATAACCTGCTGTCACAAAGTATTCACCAAAAAGCTATTCATCAGGATGATTAACTACGATTTAAATAAGATACGCACCATCATTTTCGACATTGACGGTGTGTTGTCTGCTGAAACAATCCCTTTGGGAACTGACGGCATTCCCTGTCGTACTGTCAATATCAAGGACGGCTATGCCATCCAGCTGGCCATGAAGATGGGCTTGCGCATAGCCATTATCAGCGGCTGTACCGTTGAAGCCGTGGCCCTGCGCTATCGCGGACTGGGTGTCGAAGACATTTTCCTGGGAGCCTCGGTAAAGGTTAAGACTTACGAAGACTTTAAAGCCACCTACGGCTTTAGCGATGACGAAGTGATGTTTATGGGTGATGATATCCCCGATCTGGAAATCATGCGTCAGGTGGGGTGCCCCGTCTGTCCAAAGGATGCCTGTCCGGAGGTCAAAGCCGCCAGTATCTATGTGAGTGACTGGCGTGGCGGGTATGGTTGTGGCCGCGACGTCATCGAGCAGACGCTGCGAGCTCAAGGTCATTGGCTGAAAGATGAGAGGGCTTTTGGATGGTAAACATTGAACATTATGATAGGATATAAGGTTATATTGGCGAGCAATTCGCCAAGACGGAAAGAGCTGTTGGCTGCCATTGACGTCGACTTTACCGTGCGTGTCATTGATGGTATCGATGAGAGTTATCCCACTGATCTGCCGACGAAAGATATTGCGGACTTTATTTCCCAAAAGAAGGCTGAAGCTTATCGTCAGACCATGTCATCCGATGAGTTGGTTATCACGGCTGATACCATTGTGGTCCTTGATGACGTGGTTATGGGGAAACCACAAGATGACGCCGATGCCTGTCGCATGCTTCGTGCCCTTAGCGGCCGTACACATCAGGTCATCACCGGTGTCACGCTGACCACCGTTGATCGGCAGACATCCTTCTCGGTTGAGACCGACGTCACTTTCAAGACTTTTACTGATGATGAGATTCAGTATTATATCAGTCATTATCATCCCATGGACAAGGCCGGGGCCTATGGCATCCAGGAATGGATAGGACATATCGGCGTTACCGCCCTGCATGGCAGTTACTTTAATGTCATGGGACTACCTGTACAGCGCATATATGAATCCTTAAAATCTTTTAAATAGGTCTTTTTTGTTTAAAATATCCCAGAATTTGTATATTTTTGGCAATTAAATGGAAAAAAAAAGTCCAAAAGCTTTGGTGGTTAAAAAATAATTCGTAACTTTGCACTCGCACACAACTAGTAATTTTAATCTATATTTATCATTTTCCTCGAGAGGTAAGCCGTCTGTGAAGATGGCTTACTTTCTTTATGTACCTTTTGCTTTTTTTTTTGTGTTAGTCTTTTGTCGTTTGGATTTTATTTCTTACCTTTGCAGTTATGAAAAGAACAACAATAGTACTTATCGCATTTTTACTTAGCATGACCACGTTGATGGCAAAGCAAGTGAAGGCCGCGTCGGCAAAGGCGAAAGGTCAGAAAACAGTTACGTTATGTTTCGTTGAGACCAGTGATGTCCATGGCGCATTCTTTCCTTATGATTTCGTAGAGCGCCGTCCTATGCGCGGCACCATGGCTCGTGTTAGCACCTATGTCAACAAGTTGCGCAAACAGTATGGCAAGAATCTCATCTTACTTGAGAATGGTGACATCTTGCAGGGACAGCCTACATGCTACTACACTAATTTTGTAAAGACCGATGAGCCCAATATCGGTGCACAAGTTGTGAATTACTTGAAATACGATGCCGAACTCTTTGGAAATCATGATGTTGAAACTGGTCATGCCGTCTACGACAAGTGGATTAAGGAGCTTGATTGCCCTGTGCTGGGTGCCAATATCATCGACTTGAAAAGTGGTAAACCCTATGTGGAGCCATACCTGATGCTTGAGCGCGACGGTGTGCGTATTGCGGTGTTGGGCATGCTGACGCCAGCCATCCCCAACTGGCTTCATGAGTCGATGTGGAGTGGTATGAGATTTGAGGAAATGGTGAGCAGTGCCCGCAAATGGGTCAAGCTGCTAAAGGAAAAGGAACAGGCTGACATGATAGTAGGTCTCTTCCATAGTGGCTGGGATGGTGGCATCGTGACGCCCGAGTACGATGAAGATGCTGCCCGAAAGATTGCCGAGGAGGTCGACGGCTTCGACATCATCTTTTTCGGTCACGACCATACGCAGCACAATTCCACCACCAATGGTGTGCTTTGTCTCGATCCTTCGTGCAATGCCGTCAAAGTGGCGCAAGCCACAGTACAGCTTAGGGTTAAGGGCGGCAAATCAAACAGGAAGGTGGAGATTGTTGAGAAGAAGGGTGACATCGTTGACGTAACAGGTCAGGACATTGACGAAGCCTATATGCGTCATTTCCAGCCCCAGGTTGACAGTGTGCGTGCATTCGTGGAGCGTGAACTGGGTACTTTCCTGAATCCGATGCGATCACGTGATGCCTTCTTCGGCTCTGCAGCCTTCACTGACTATATCCACGAGCTACAGCTGGAACATACCCATGCCGACGTGTCGATGAACGCACCGTTACAGTTTAATACTGAGGTCAAGGCCGGTCCCGTGTATATGAGTGACATGTTCAAGCTTTATCGCTATGAGAACAAGATTTACGTGCTTCGCATGACTGGTCGTGAGATACGCAGGCATCTGGAGTTGTCGTACGACCAATGGGTGAATACCATGCGCAGCCCCGATGACCACATTATGCTGCTCAACGACAGCACGCAGAGTGACTTCCAGCGCTTTGGATTCAAGAACCTGACTTTCAACTTCGATTCGGCGGCAGGCATCGACTATGAGGTGGACGTCACCAAGCCCAATGGTGAGAAGGTGCGTATCCTGCAGTTCTCTGATGGACGCCCCTTCGACGAGGATGCATGGTATCGGGTGGCTATGAACAGCTATCGTGGTAATGGTGGTGGAGAACTGCTGACGCGTGGTGCCGGCATACCTCTTGACTCCATTCCCTCGCGTATCGAATATATGAGTGATCGTGACCAGCGTTATTATCTGACGCAGAAGATTGAACGTGAGAAGACTGTCGATGCCAAGGCCCTCAACAACTGGCGCTTCGTACCAGAGGACTGGACGCGTCAGGCCCTGGAGCGTGACAGGAAACTTATATTTAAGGAATAACGGTTTAAAATTGAAGAGAAGACAGTGCGATACTTTGTTTTTTGTCAAAGCGATCTGGTACTGGAACGTGCAGGTGATGGTTATCAGATTCCTGTAGAAGCACCTGTGGAACTGAAGGCATGGACGACAGTGATGGATGTCGACGGTGACAAGGCGTTCCGTATAGATGCTCCGCTCACCGGTTCTCAGCGTTATGAGATGTGTCCCTTGCGCCAGAGCTATTATAAGCTCTCCAAGGATGACTATCTGAAGGCCGGCAAGTGCCATGAACTGCTGTACTGGGATCAGAACACCAAGTTCTGTGGCGTCTGTGGGGGGCCTATGCGCTTCGACACCGCCATATCGAAGAAGTGTGAACACTGTGGCAAGGAGATATGGCCCCAGCTGGCCATCGCCATCATTGTGCTGGTGCGCAAGGGCGATGAGGTGCTGTTGGTGCATGCCCACAGCTTTCGCGACGACCACTATGGTCTCGTAGCAGGCTTCGTTGAGACCGGTGAGACGCTCGAAGAGGCCGTCTATCGGGAGGTAATGGAGGAAACGGGACTACACATCACCAATCTCCGCTATTTTGGTTCACAGCCGTGGCCCTATCCTTGTGGACTCATGGTTGGCTTTATGGCTGACTATGATTCTGGGCGTATCCACCTGCAACGTTCGGAATTATCAAAAGGTGCGTGGTTCGACCGAAACCATCTGCCGCATATTCCCGAAAAACTCTCCATTGCGAGACAACTACTTGATGCATGGCTCGAAGAAACAGCATAGCCGCTATATCTGACCTGATGGTGCTCGCCGTCATCGTACTGCTGAACCCCGTCATTTCCTGCAAACCCCTGCCGCCGCACATCCCCGACAAGGTGGAAATCCTGGTGCGTCAGCAGCCTGTTGTCGATAGTGCCCTCGTACAGGCTCAGCTGCACGAGTTGCAGTACTATCTGCGTACGCATAATGTTACCGACGAGGGTTACAACCTCATCGCGCAGTATCACACCAGTTTGGAGAAGTTGGCTGCTATCTCTCGTGATTCCAGTTATACCGGGGCTCCTGGAGAAACCACTCGTCGTCATGTCGCTGCTAAGAACCGGTTGTTGCCTGCCGTCAAGATGGCTGGCGGCTACTGGAAAGCTGGCCATTTTCTCCGTACATCCCTCAATGGACCGGGCATAACGCGGGATGATGTGGGACGTATCGTATGTGCCGTCTGGCAGCACGACAGTGTTCTGACGGCTACACGTAGCGACAGTTTGGGTACTTACAGCGGACAAATGGACGCCAACCTGATGGCCTGTGGACAGGGCACGTACGTTGCTGTTGACGGTTCTCACTATGAAGGCTTCTGGCTTGATGACCGCCGTCATGGATTCGGCTTCGAGTCGTCGCCTCACCATCCTGTGCGTGTCGGAGAGTGGAAGAATGACCGTTTTCTGGGTGAGAAGCTGAAGTATACATCCGAACGCATCTATGGTATCGATATCTCTCGCCATCAGCACGAGAAAGGACGACGTCGCTATGGCATCAACTGGTCGCAGCTGCGCATCACATCACTCGGACAGCGCCATCATACCGGAGGACAGACATTTCCGGTCTCCTTTGTCTATATCAAGTCTACGGAGGGTACCAGCATCCGCAACCGCTATTTTGCTTCTGACTATGTGAAGGCGCGTCGGCAGGGATTCCGTGTCGGTGCCTACCACTTCTTCTCGCTGAAGAGTTCCGCACTGGCTCAGGCAACCTATTTCGTCAACCATACCTTGTTCCGACCGGGTGATTTTCCGCCAGTGCTCGATGTAGAACCCACCAATGCGCAGATACGCCAGATTGGCGGTGACGAGGAACTCATGCGTCGCATCCGCATTTTCATGGACTATGTCGAGCGTCGCACCCACATGCGTCCAATCCTCTATGTCAGTCAGATGTTCGTCAACAAGCACATGACGCATGCTGCAGACATCAAACAGCGCTATAATGTGTGGATAGCCCGCTATGGCGAATACAAGCCCGATGTCAAGCTCGTCTACTGGCAACTGGCTGCTGACGGGCGTGTCAATGGCATTACGGGACCTGTCGATATCAATGTGTTCAATGGCTATCAGGGACAGTGGGACGAATTTGTCCGCACTGGATTCCATCAATAATCATCAAAGGTAAAAAGCCTCAGTCAGCATTTGATAGTGCTTATCACCAATTGTCATTATCTCATACTGTCGCTCACAAGGATGTTTTCTGAAAGCCAGCAAGAAACGCCGTGCCGGCTTGCCCTCAACGGTGCGTATGGCACATACCCTGCTGGGGAAGAAGCCTACGAATGTTGCCTCGTCCTCCATGCGCTGGCGATAGTCGAAGGGTACTATGAGCGATAGTTCTCCGTCGTCTGTCAGCAGGCGCCATGCTGCCTGCATCAGCTCAGCGTATGTCAGTGTCTGGGTATGCCGTGCCAAGTTACGTTGCTGATTGGGAGCATTCAGAGAGTCGATGAAGTAGGGTGGGTTGCTTACAACGGCGTCGTACAAGCCCTGATGCTCTTGTACGCTTTCGCGCACCACCGTCACCTGTACAATAAACGGTGACGCCTCTACATTCTCCTTGGCCTGAGCCACAGCCCCTTCGTCAATGTCTATGGCCGTTACCTTGGCCTCCGGAAAGCGCTGTGCCATCATCAGAGCCACCACGCCAGTACCCGTACCGGCATCAAGCACACGCTTTCCGCCCTGTGCCCATGCGCCCAGCATGACACCGTCCGTGCCTACCTTCATGGCGCACCGTTCCTGTCTGATCGTAAATTGCTTGAATCTGAACATACTTTAAAAAGATAACGTAGCGATGATGATATTATTGCTCAATTCCTTGCTACTTTTTCTTACTGACAAAAAATGAGGAAAAATTGCTGATTTGGAAAAAAAAGTGTACCTTTGCAGCCGAAAATGAAAAAGATGAAGGATTTGAAGGCTGCTTTCTTTGACCTTGACGGCGTAGTGTTCGACACAGAACCGCAGTATACGGTGTTCTGGGGCGCACAATGTCGTGAGTTCCATCCGGAGCACCCGGGACTGGAGCACGAGATTAAGGGTCAGACGCTAGTGCAGATATACGATGCATGGTTTTCTGGTCCGCTGACAGAGAAGCAGGCGCTGATTACGCAGCGCCTGGATGACTATGAGCGTCAGATGCACTACGACTATTTAGCTGGTTTCGAGGCTTTTATTCACTCATTACGCCAGAAAGGTGTGAAGACTGCTGTTGTGACCAGTTCAAACCGTCCGAAGATGGAGGCTGTATACATGAGTCATCCCGAGTTCAAGGGACTCTTCGACGCCATCCTGACGTCTGAGGATTTTTCCGCTTCAAAGCCTGATCCAGACTGTTATCTGAAGGCTGCAGAACGTTTTGATGTCGAACCTTCAGAATGTGTTGTTTTCGAAGATTCGTTCAATGGCTTGCGCGCTGGTCGTGCAGCAGGCATGTATGTCGTGGGTTTGGCTACTACGAATCCCGCAGATGCCATCCGCCCACTTTGTGATGAAGTCATCAGTGATTTTACAAAGCTTAATGCTTAATTCATAATGTTCAATGTTCAATGATTAATAAAAATGGCTGGATATTTAGTAAGTGACAATCGTAAAGTGACCACTCATCGCTTTATGGAAATGAAGCAGAAGGGTGAGAAAATATCTATGTTGACCTCGTATGACTATACGATGGCAGGTATTGTTGATAAAGCAGGCATCGATGCCATTCTGGTGGGCGACTCTGCTTCGAACGTGATGGCAGGCAATGCTACGACGCTCCCCATGACAGTAGACTATATGATTTATCACGCCCGTTCAGTGGTTCGTGCCGTACAGCGTGCATTGGTAGTGTGTGATATGCCTTTCGGTTCCTATCAGGTCAATGCTGCTGAAGGTGTGACGAATGCCATTCGCATCATGAAGGAGAGTGGTTGTGACGCTCTGAAGATGGAAGGTGGCGTGGAGATTCTGGACACTGTGAAGCGCATCCTTGATGCAGGCATCCCCGTCATGGCTCATCTGGGGTTGACGCCACAGTCTATCAATAAGTTCGGCACCTATGCCGTACGCGCCAAAGAACAGGCTGAGGCTGAAAAGCTGATGAGTGATGCCATTGCATTGGCTGATGCTGGCTGTTTCGGTATCACTCTTGAGAAGGTTCCTGCTGCATTGGCTACTGAAGTGACTAAGGCTGTGAAATGTCCTACAATCGGCATTGGTGCAGGTAATGGTACTGACGGCCAGGTGCTGGTAGTAGCTGATATGCTGGGTATGACGCAGGGCTTTTCACCACGTTTCCTTCGTCGCTATGCTGACCTGAACACCATCATCACCGATGCTGTGGGGCATTATGTGGAAGATGTGAAGAACAGCGACTTTCCCAACGAGAGTGAGTCTTATTAATTGTCTTTTGAGTTTTGGACACACTGAATACACCGGTTCATATCAAGCTGTGGCATAAGGATTTCTGGCTTTTGGTGTTAGCAGACTTTCTGCTTACATCGTCGGTGTGTGCCCTGATTCCTGTGTTACCCCACTGGCTCATGCATACCGAGAATTTTACGCCAGAGGAGACGGGACTATGTATGGGAGCCTTTGGTCTGGGACTCTACCTGCTTGGAGCTCATTGTTCTTGGCTTGTACAGCATTATAGGCGGAACGTGGTGTGCATGTGGGCCATCCTCTTCCTTGCTGTTGATATCTCGCTGCTATGGTACATAGACGGAATGCGCTCGGAGTTCGTGGAGTTCTGGGTCATTCTGTTGCAGCGTCTGCTACTGGGTGCCGCCTTCGGCTTGGCACAGATGGTATTGTCGTCGACACTTATCATCGACACCTGCGAGTCGTATCAACGCACGGAGGCCAATCATAGCGCAGCGTGGTTTGCACGCTTTGCTCTGGCATTGGGACCTGTCGCCGGACTTGTAGCCTACAAAATGTTTGGTTTCGACAAAGTGGTTCTTGGTGCCATCGCCTGTGCGCTGCTGTCGGTCGTGTTGATAAGAAATGTGCGATTCCCGTTCCGCGCTCCAGAAGAAGGCGTCCATGTGGCATCGCTTGACCGTTTTCTGTTGCCTCATGGCTATGTGCTATTCTTCAATCTCTTGCTGGTCAGCACGGTGATGGGCTTGTTACTGTCGATGCCTCTGCATGAGGTGTTTTACGCGCTGATGTCTGTTGGCTTCCTGCTGGCACTGGTTGCTCAGCATTTCGTATTCCGTGATGCTGAGTTGAAGAGTGAAATCATTACAGGACTCATTCTGTTGCTGGCAGCACTGTTTGTTATGTTGATTCAGGCGCATAGTCCTGTAGCTCCTGTCTTGGTGGGATTGGGCATCGGCATCATCAGTGCACGCTACCTGCTGTTCTTTATCAAGCTGAGCAGACATTGCAAACGCGGTACGTCGCAGAGCACCTTCTTCCTGGGATGGGAGACTGGCCTGGCCATCGGACTGACAGCAGGCTATATGCTGTTGTTCGGAGCCTATGAGACTTTATTGTATGTCGCACTGGCATTAACCATTCTGGCATTGCTCATGTATCACTTTTTTACGCATGCGTGGTTTATGCGCAACAAGAACCGTTAACCATCACCCATCACCTAACACCCATCACCTAACACCTTTCATACTCAATGAGATACGCTGTCGGCGCAAGTCGATGGCTATCACACGCACTTGTACGTGCTGGTGCAGACGAACTACTTGTGTCGGGTCGCTGACATATCGGTCTGCCAGCTGCGACACGTGCACAAGACCGTCCTGATGGACGCCGATGTCAACAAATGCTCCGAAATTGGTGATATTCGTCACGATGCCAGGCAGCACCATACCTTCGTGCAGGTCATCGATGCTTTGTACGCTGTTGTCAAACTCAAACTCCTCTATCTGTTCGCGTGGATCACGTCCGGGTTTCTCCAGTTCCTTCATGATGTCGGTTAGGGTTGGAAGTCCTGTTTCTTCAGTGACATAGTGCTTGATGTCTATATCCTCGCGCATGTCTTTGTTCTTGATGAGGTCGCTGACAGTACAGTTCCGGTCCTTGGCCATCTGTTCCACCACATGATAGCTCTCAGGGTGTACGGCTGAGTTGTCAAGCGGGTTTTTGGCATCAGGAATACGCAGGAATCCCGCACACTGCTGGTAGGCAGCAGGTCCCAGTCGGGGTACTTTCTTCAGCTGTGCACGACTGGTGAAGGCACCGTGTTCTTTCCTGAAGTCTACGATATTCTGTGCCAGCACAGGACCCAGTCCGCTGACGTAGGTCAGCAGGTGTTGCGAGGCCGTATTCAGGTTCACACCCACCAGGTTGACACAGCTCTCTACGGTTTGGTCGAGCGAGTGCTTCAGCTTCGTCTGGTCTACGTCGTGCTGATATTGACCCACACCAATGCTCTTGGGGTCAATCTTCACCAGTTCAGCCAGCGGATCCATCAGTCGGCGGCCTATCGATACGGCACCTCGTACAGTGACATCTTCGTCAGGAAATTCTTCTCTGGCCGCTTTTGATGCAGAATACACAGAGGCTCCGTCTTCGCTGACGACAAAGACTTTAGGTGTTGGGTGTTGGGTGTTAGGTGTTGTCTGTTTGCTATTATCCATCACCCAGCACCCATCACCCATCACCTCAGTGATAAACTCCTTCGTCTCCCGGCTGGCTGTACCGTTGCCGATGGCGATGGCTTCTATCTGGTAGTCTTTCACCATCTGCTGCACATGCATAGTGGCTTGCATGCGGTGGTTAACAGGGGGGTGGGGGAAAATAGCCTCGTGGTGCAACAGGTTGCCTTGTGCATCGAGGCAAACCACTTTGCAACCAGTACGGAAACCAGGGTCGATGCCCATGACACGTTTCTGCCCAAGTGGGGCCGAGAGCAGCAATTGGCGCAGGTTCTCGGCAAAGACACGGATGGCTTCTTCGTCAGCCTTCTCCTTGCTCATGTTCATGAATTCCGTCTCTATCGAAGGCAACAACAGGCGCTTATAGCCATCCTCCACAGCTTCAGCCACAAGACGCTGGCAGGCCCCGCTTCCACGAACGTAGTTGCGTTGTAACCGACTGACGGCTTCGTCGTCATCAATGGTCAGACTGACGCGCAGGATTCCTTCGTCGGCACCACGCCGCATGGCCAGCAGACGGTGGCTGGAGCAGCGCTTCAGAGGCTCCTCCCAGTCAAAATAGTCACTGTATTTTTGGGCTTCATCAGCATCTTTCTTGGCCTTCACCACTTTCGACTCGATAAACGCTTCGCGTCGGAAGGCTGAACGCACCTGATTGCGCGAGCGCTCGTCCTCGCTGACCTGTTCGGCAATGATATCCTGGGCACCCTTTAGGGCATCCGTGACGTTGGCGGGGGAACCGCCAACCACCACAAAGCGCTGGGCTACTTGTTCGGGATGCTGTTCGCGTTGCATCAGCAGCAGCTGTGCCAACGGCTCCAGTCCCTGTTCACGGGCCACTTGTGCTCGTGTTCTGCGCTTGGGCTTATAAGGCAGGTAGATATCCTCCAGAACAGTCAGTTCCCAGCAGTCGTCAATGCGTTTCTGTAGGTCTGGTGTCATCTTTCCCTGTTCCTTGATGGTCTTAATGACGGTTTCCTTACGCTTGGCAATCTCCTGCAGCCGTTCCACACGATTGCTGATGGCCGTTATCTGCACCTCGTCCAGTCCTCCCGTACGCTCTTTGCGATAGCGTGATATGAAGGGAATGGTACATCCCTCGTCCAGCAACTTCAATGTGTTCTCCACAGCATGTGGCGACAAATGCAACTCCGAGGCTATCAGTTGCGTAAATATCTTGATGTTCTCCATATTCTCTAAACCCTATACTTTCAGTATCTGCTTTCGTGTTTGATGCTCCTGATGTGTACGATGATACCTGCCACGATCAGCAGCAGTCCTGTCAGCAGCAGGATATTGTTGCCACTCAGTGATGCAATGCGCGTCAGCACCAGTACCAGCACTCCCAATATAATAAGGAATAGTCCTGCGTAGTATTTTATCTTGTCCATGTTGTCTTCGATATGTTGTTCTGCGCTGCGAAGATACAAATAATTCTTGAAACGCCATCACTTTTATCGGAATTTCTTCGTTCATTCCGCATTTCGGTATCGTATATAACAGAAGATACCCGAGGAAGTGGTCCCCTGGCTGTCATTCCACTCCCTGATAAGGGTATGACGAAGCGACATCAGACGGTAGATCCCGATGCCAACGAGATGCTGAATACGTGGGCTTACCGGCTCGACAAGGTGGAGGGTGAGTTGCCTATTGAACCGCTGAATGATGAGACCTACGAGTGGCAAACCAGCCACTTGGAGATAGCGGAGTTTAACGGCGATAAGGCTGACTGCACGCTGCTGAAACGTATTGCGTACTACGGCATAGGTATCTCGTTGCCCTTCATTCTTTTGATTCAGAATGACTGGCGTCGAATGTACTATCGTTCGACAATAAAAATTAAAAATTGTCTTTTTATTTTGTATTGTACTCACTTATTCGTACCTTTGACTAGCGTCGAAGATACTCCCACTCGAAAATGCAAAAAAAACACAATTTCTTTTGCATTTTCCTCGTTTATTCGTACCTTTGCAGCGTATGAAAAGAAGTCCGTTGTTGACGATAGTGAATCAGCAGCGCAGAGAGTTCCCCTTGCGGGGTATTCTTTGTGTGTGTGTTGCTTTTCTGTGTTCTATGGTTTCAGCACAGAACACGCTGATGCCAGCACCTGGCGGCAAGAAGCCGTTCTATGTCAATCATTATGGCTGTCCGACAGCCCACTATCTGGCGAATCCCAATGATTATGAAGTGCCATACGCCATCCTGCAGAAGGCTGACAGTCTGGGCAAACTGACCAAGCTGGGACGTGACGTGAAGAACCGTCTGCACCTCTTGTGCGAGGATGCCAAAGGGCGCGAGGGCGAGATGATGGCCGAAGGCGGCAAGGTAGTCAGGACTCAGGTTCAGCAGATGCTGAAGCGCTGTCCTGAGATGCTGACTAACGACTGCTATGTCGACATCCGCAGCATCATGCAGAACCACTGCATCCAGATGGCCAACGAGGCTGGTGTGGAAATGGCCCGTCACTATCGTATGAACCGGATCAGCGTGAAGGCATCGACCAAAAACATGCCGTGGATGAATCCTCAGGACAAAGAGCTGCTGGCGGAGCGTACGGACTCGGTGACGATGGTACGCTACAACCGCTTTGTAGCGCTGAACACCAGCGACACGCGGCTGATGAAGCAGCTGTTTAACGACCAGAACTATGTGGTTGCCAACATCGATGCTGCAACACTTAGCCGCCAGCTCTACGCCCTGGCAGTAAACATCAAGCACACGACACTGGCCGCCAACACCTCGCTTGACGACATTTTCTCGGCCGAGGAGATGCACCGGCACTGGCGCAAGGAGAATGCGTGGAACTACATCAGCTATGGCAACTGTACGCTGAACGGCGGTTATCAGGCTTACATGCAGCGCGAGCCGCTATGGAACATGCTGCACATGGGTGATAGTATCATGAAGGTGGACTTCCCCGTCTATAACCTCCGCTATACGAACAGAGGCGTACTGCTCTCGCTGGCCAGCCTGATGGAACTCGACAAGTGTGGGGTTGCGACAGACAATCTTGACAACCTGGAAGCTCTGGGGTGGGTGGATGACCATATTGCCCCGCCAGGCGGACATATCATCATGATACTCTATCGACGTGACAAGAACGACGACGACGTGCTTGTGAAGGTCATATTCAATGGCCACGAGGCCCGTTTGCCTTTCAAGAGCGACTGTGCTCCATTCTACCACTGGAAAGACGTGAAACGCTATTACTTGCGTAAGCTGTACCGTTATGAGAAATTACGACAGGACAATGACAATAATGATTAAACGGTTATGAAAAAGCTATTTCTATCCTCAAAAGCAGCCAACGGTCATTGTTTATTGGTTATTGGTTATTGTTTGCTGGTTATTGCAATGACGGCATGTCCGCTTGGTACGGTCAAGGCACAATCCGTGACAGATATGATCAGTAAGTACCCTGCTTATGCCTCGTGTAACTATAATATCTATCCGGACAGCATTCCTGACAACCTCACACCGGCACCACCGGGCAAACACCCCTTCTATATCTCACACTACGGACGTCATGGCTCACGATATATAAGCAACCGTCACGGCTATGACACACCCTACAAAATGATGTTGCAGGCAGAGAAGGTGGACGAGTTGACTCCAGTAGGCAAGAAGGTGCTTCAGGAGATGAAGAGTGTGATGTACGACTCTGAAGGCCGTTGGGGCGAACTGACATATTTGGGCGGGGAGCAGCACCGATGGATAGCAAAGCGCATGATCCAGCGTTTTCCGGAAGTGTTCGAAGGTTCCGTTCATGTCAGTGCACGCAGCACGATAGTGCCTCGCTGTATGATTTCGATGAGTTATGCCCTTATGGAACTGGTACAGGCCAACCCGCGCCTGCAGGTTGACATGGAGTCGACGAAGCGTAACCAGCACTACATGAATTTTCAGGATCCTGTGTTGCGCAAGAGCTACATGACTCCTGAAGCCGATAAGGCTTACAAGAAATATACTGCCAATCGCATGGGCAACAGCCGGTTGATGGAGATGATATTCAAGAACCCCGACATTGTCAAGGAACTTGTCGACGAGTCGTTCTTCAACTACTATCTGATGAAGATGGGACTCTTTATCCTGAACACCCACCTGAAAGACCAGACCTACCTGCTGAGCCTGTTCCAGACGGATGAGCTCTACCGTATGTGGCAGGTTGACAACGCCCTGTGGTATATCCAGCATGGAGCGTGCAAGCTGAACGGGGGACAGCAGCCCTATACACAGCGTCATCTGTTGCGACGTATCATAGCAGAAGCCGACAGCTGTATCACCCTTGAGCGGCCGGGAGCTCAGCTGCGCTTTGGCCATGAGACAGTGCTGTTGCCGTTGGTTTGCCTCATCGGTGTCGACGGCTACGACCTTGAGACAGACAATCTCGACGAACTGGAGGATCGTGGATGGTGGTGCTCGAGCATCTTCCCCATGGGCGCCAACTTACAGTTCATCTTCTATCGCAGTGGCCCTGACGACGACGATGTGTTGCTGAAGGTGCTGCTCAATGAAAAGGAGTCGACGCTGCCCATCTCCACTGATTGTGCGCCTTATTATCATTGGCGCGACTTCCGTAGCTATTGTCTCAATAAGCTCGACCGGTATCAGGAGGCAGAGAAATCAATACCACTTAAGAAATAATGTAAGAAACGATTGATATGAAGAAAATATCCTTTATGTTATGGGCAGTTCTGCTGATGACTGCTTGTCAGGAAACGATGGACGAGCGTTGTGCCCGTGAATGCCGTGACTATACGAAGAAAAACTGTCCGTCGATTATTGCAGATGGTGTGACAATCGACAGTTTGGTGTTCTACCAGAATACGCGTACTCTGACGTATTATTACACGGTGGAAGGTGTGATTGACGATGCAGAGCAGCTGAAGAAGCATGACCTGCGCGGTGAACTGTTGAAGGAGCTGAAGAACTCTACTGTGATGAAGGCATATAAGGAGGCCGGCTATCACTTCCGTTACGTGTACTATAGCACAAAAAATAGCGGAACGAAGGTATTTGACACGACGTTCCGCCAAAAGGATTACCAGTAACGGTTCAAGATTAACGGTTCATGGTTAACGGTTATTATACCCCGCAACCATGGACCATCAGTCGATTTCCGGCTTCATGTTGGTGTAGACAGTCTGGACGTCATCGAAGTCCTCAAGACGCTCTACCATCTTGTCGATGGTCTCACGCTCCTCGGGGGTCACGTCCTTCAGGTCGTTGGGGATACGTGTAAACTCAGCTCCCGTCACCTCGAAACCATTCTCCTCCAAGTGCTTCTGGATGGCACCAAACGACTGGGGGTCACCATAGATGGTGATGCTGTTCTCTTCTTCGTCCTCGTCGTACTCATCCTCAACACCGTAGTCAATCAGGTCGAGAATCAGCTCGTCCATGTCCAGACCATCCTTCTTCTTGAAAGTGAAGACGGCCTTATGGTCGAACAGGAACGACAGCGAACCCTGTGTTCCGAGGTTTCCGTTAAACTTGTTGAATACTGAACGGACATCGCCCACGGTGCGGGTGGTGTTGTCAGTCAGGGTGTCGACGAAGATGGCAATACCGTGAGGGCCATATCCCTCGTAGGTCACTTCCTTGTAGTCGCTCTGGTCCTTACCCATAGCGTTCTTGATGGCACGCTCGATATTGTCCTTCGGCATGTTCTCGCGCTTGGCGTTGGCAATAATGGCACGCAGTGCCGGGTTCATGTCGGGCTCCGGACCACCGGCCTTTACGGCAATGGCGATCTGCTTGCCAATCTTTGTAAACGTCTTGGCCATGTGGCCCCATCTCTTCAGTTTCGCAGCTTTGCGATATTCAAATGCTCTTCCCATTGTTATTTATTATTTTCGTTATATCTTTATATCGTTATTACGTTATGACGCCATTATCTCAGCTCGGCGTTAAGCTTCTGCTTCAGGTTCTGAATCAGCTTTTGCATGATGGCTTCGATTTGCTTGTCGCCCATCGTCTTCTCGGCATCCTGGAGGATGAAGTTGACAGCGTATGACTTCTTGCCAACAGGCAGCTTGTCACCCTCATAGACGTCGAAGAGTTCCACCTTCTTCAGGAACTTTTTCTCCGTCTGGCGGGCAATCTCCTCAATCTGACGGAACTCGACGCTCTTGTCGATGAGCAGGGCGAGGTCACGGCTGACAGACGGGAACTTGGGAATCTCGGTGAACTCCACCTTCTGCTTGCGGATAACCTTCATCAATGCCGTCCAGTTCAGCTCAGCGTAGTAGACGGTGGTGTCGATGCTGAACTGACGCTGCAGCTTCTTGCTCAGCACGCCCATCTCGATGAGCAGCTTGCCACCACGGTTCTCGATGGCCAGACCTGCAGAGAACGCCGGGTTCTCACTTTGCTTGCGAACCAGCATGCCTGGCTGCACACCAATGCGTGTCAGAATGTTCTGCACGTTGGCGTCAAGCTCTGCAAAGGTCGTCTCCTCGTCAGCATGTGCCCACGAGCCCTCTACACGCTTACCTGTCAGCCACAGAGCCAGATAGTTCTGCTCCTTATAGGCCTGCATGGGATCGTCTTGATTCTCCTTCTCTGGAGAGAACTGGTAAATGTTGCCAAACTCGAAGAAACGACAGTTGGGATGCTTGCGGTTGGCATTGTGGGCAATGCTCTCCAAACCTCCGTAGAGCAGCGTGCCACGCATGACGTTGAGGTCGCTCGACAGCGGATTCATGATCTTCACCAACTGCTCTTGGTTTTCGTAGTAGGCGGCTTTCGTCAGCGAGTTGTTCAGAATCTCGTTGAAGCCAGCACCCACCAGCTGCTCGCTGACGAGGTTGGCCAGCTTGTGCTTCTGATCTTCATCGCCCTTGATGACAAGGCTTGACTTCAGCTGGGTGGGAATCTCCACATTATTATATCCGTAGATACGCAGGATGTCCTCCACCACGTCGCAAGGACGGGTCACATCGACGCGGTATCCAGGAATCTCCAGCTTCAGTCCATCAGTTGTTTCTGCGAGAATCTTCATCTCCAGCATTGTGCAGATATCCTTAATAGTGTCGACGCCTATCTCTTTACCAATGAGGTGGTTAACGTAGTCGTACTGAAGTTCTACTACGGCATTCTTTATGGGCTCTGGATAGACATCCTTGATGTCCATCGACACCTTACCGCCAGCCAGTTCCTTGCAAAGCTGGGCAGCATATTTCAGAGCTTCGATGGTGCCGTTGGGGTCTACGCCACGCTCAAAGCGGAACGAGGCATCGGTTGACAAACCATGACGGCGGGCTGACTTGCGAATCCAGGTGGGATGGAAGTAGGCCGACTCTAACACCACGTTCTTCGTGGTTTCGTACGTTCCTGAGCCCTTGCCACCGAATACGCCAGCGATACACATGGGGTCTTCGGCATTGCAGATGGCCAGGTCGCGGTCGCTGAGCTTGTGCTCCTCACCGTCCAGTGTCTGGAACGGTGTACCCTCTGGCATGCTCTTTACCACAATCTTGTGACCCTTGACCATGTCGGCATCGAAACAATGCAAGGGTTGTCCCAGTGCCATCATCACATAGTTGGTGATGTCGACGATGTTATTGATTGGGCGTAAGCCAATCACACTCAACTTGTTTTTCAACCATTCGGGCGACTCCTTCACTTCGCAGTCGGTGATGCTGACGCACGCATAGCGCTTGCAGGCCTCGGTGTTCTCAATGACGACGTCGATGGGGAGGTCGTGATTGTCAACGACGAAATCGTTGACCACAGGACGATGGGTGGCTGTCTGGTAGCCATTCTGCTTCAGCCAGGCATACAAGTCGCGGGCCACACCCCAATGGGAGAGGGCATCGGCACGGTTAGCCGTGATGTCCACCTCAATGAGCCAATCGCTCTCCAGATGATAATACTCGGCAGCAGGGGTGCCTACAACAGCATCCTCTGGCAGTACGATGATGCCGTCGTGTGAAGTGCCAATGCCTATTTCGTCTTCAGCACATATCATGCCTAATGACTCAATGCCACGCAGCTTCGACTTCTTGATGACGAACTCCTTGTCGCCATCGTAGAGCACACAACCTAAGTCGGCCACAATGACCTTCTGTCCTGCAGCTACATTGGGAGCTCCGCAGACAATCTGCTGTGGTTCGCCCTTGCCTAAGTCTACAGTAGTTACGTGCAGGTGGTCGGAGTCAGGATTCATCTCGCACGTCAGCACCTTGCCGACGTAGAGCCCCTTCAGACCACCCTTGATACTTTGTACTTCTTCGAGTGCGTCAACTTCCAGACCTGTCGACGTCAATGCGTCGCACACCTGCTGTGGTGTGAGGTCGAAGTCCACATACTCTTTCAGCCATTTATACGATATATTCATCTCCTTGATTTACAATTTGACAATTTACGATATTATATTTTGGAAAATCCGTGCAAAGGTACGAAATAAAAGTGAAAAGTGAAGAGTGAAGAGTGAAAAATTTGCTGCCGCCACTGTCATTTTTCATTTTTCATTTACATTTTCCGTCTTTTTGCTTTACAAGGTGCCCTTCGTGGAGGGTAGTTCGTAGTGGTAGATGTCACGGCGTACCGCCATTTTGAGGGAACGTGCAAGGGCCTTGAAAATCCCCTCAATCTTATGATGCTCGTTTTGACCTTCAGCACGAATGTTCAGGTTCATCTTGGCGGTGTCGCTGAGACTCTTGAAGAAGTGGAGGAACATCTCGGTGGGCATGTCGCCGATGAATCCACGGTGGAACTCAGCATCCCAGACCAGCCAAGGACGGCCACCGAAGTCGAGGCAGACAGAGCAGAGACAGTCGTCCATAGGCAGACAATAGCCATAGCGCTCAATGCCGCGCTTATCGCCAAGAGCCTTCAATAGGCATTCTCCCAATGCAAGAGCAGTGTCTTCAATGGTGTGGTGTTCGTCGACGTGCAGGTCACCCTTGGTGTGTATGGTGAGGTCTATCATACCATGTTTGCCTATTTGTTCGAGCATGTGATCAAAGAACCCCAGGCCGGTGTGGATGTCGCAGAATCCGGTGCCGTCTAAATCTACTTTGACATAAATATCCGTCTCTTTGGTTGTGCGCTGTATTTCTGCTGTACGCTCACCACCGAAGGCAATCTCGGCAGCCTTGTCCCAACTGCCAATTTGCAGGAACTTACAGCCGATGTTCTTGGCAAACTGACAATCGGTTTCACGGTCGCCAATGACATAGCTGTTGGCGATGTCGTAGTCAGGGTTGTCGATGTATTTCTGTACAAGACCTGTATTGGGTTTCCGCGTTGGGGCGTTGTCCTCGGGAAAGTGGGGGTCAATGAGGATGTCGTCGAACTCTACGCCTTCGCCTTTCAACGTGTCGAGAATAAAATTCTGCACAGGCCAGAAGGTGTTCTCAGGGAAGGCGTCGGTACCCAGCCCGTCCTGGTTGCTGACCATGACAAATTCGTAGTCGGTATGTTGCCGGAGAAAGACGAGGTTGCTAATGGCGCGTGGGACGAACTGTAGTTTCTCGAACGAGTCAATCTGCTCGTCGTCGGGTTCGCGGATGATGGTACCATCGCGGTCGATGAACAGGATTTTTTTCATTGTTTCTTGTTATATGTTTAGTTTTTGCTGGATGCGGTCACGACGGCGCGTTTCTGCCGAGCCCCAAGCGAAGTATGCCACATAGACAACAAAGAGTCGAATGCAGGCAGTTATACATGCTGTTACAACCCATACAATGCCTACCAGCCAAGGCATGTAGGTCGGCATGCCCTGTGGGTCACCCATCATCATGCAAGAATACGACTCCCAATAGGCAGCCATCAGGATGATTAATGGCAGGCTGACCAGCAGACAGAGTGGGGTGGTGGCAATGAGTCCGCCAATCACTACGCCGATGAGTAATAGCCAGTGTTTTTTTGCTGAGCGAAAGAGACTGCTGACGGGACGATGGGTAAGCCAGCGTGCCACCATCAGCCATAGCAGCAGCTCGGGAATGATAAGTGCGGAGGCTAATATATAAGGCCAGTTTGCCTTCAGCATCGGGCGAAATGTTTCGGTATAATAATCATAGGCTACAGCCAGTACGCTACGGTAACTGCGAGCCTTCAGAAGCGTCGTTTCCTGTTGCTTTTCCATTGTCATTTAGCGTTAAACGGTGCAAAGGTACTAAATAATTCATAATTCATAATGCATATTTCATATTTATTTTGTATTTTTGCACGCGAAAATATGAAAATGATCAAATGGGGCTTCATCGGATGTGGTGAGGTGACAGAGACAAAGAGCGGACCAGCCTTCTCGGAGGTGGAGGGTTCGAGTGTCGTTGCGGTGATGAGCCGTGACGGACGAAGGGCTCGCAGCTATGCGGAGCGTCATGGCGTGCCCCGCTGGTACACGGATGCCCAGGAACTGATTGACGATCCGGAGGTGAATGCCGTCTATATTGCCACACCGCCATCGAGTCATGCCACGTTTGCCATTATGGCCATGAAGGCTGGAAAACCAGCCTATGTGGAAAAGCCGTTGGCATCAACCTATGAAGACTGTGCTCGTATCAACCGTATTTCTGAGGAGACAGGTGTACCTTGTTTTGTGGCCTACTATCGTCGCTATTTGCCTTATTTTGAAAAGGTGAAGGAGATTGTAGAACGTGGGGTCATTGGCAAGGTGGTCCATGTGCAGATACGTTTCGCCGTACCTCCCCGGGAATTGGACTATACAAAACCCGCTGAGTTGCCCTGGCGACTACAACCTGACATATCGGGAGGTGGCTACTTCTACGATTTGGCACCTCATCAGCTTGACTTCCTGCAGCATGTCTTTGGGGTTATTGTCGAGGCTCGTGGCATTTGTGCCAATCGTGGAGGACTCTATAGTGCTGAGGATTCGGTGTCAGCATGTTTTGAGTTTGAGAATGGACTGCCAGGCTCCGGATCGTGGTGTTTCGTAGCTCATGAATCGGCACGAGAAGATCGTATCGATCTGGTGGGTGATCGTGGCTCGGTGTCGTTCTCGGTATTTGACTATCAGCCCATCCGTCTGCATACTTTGTATGGCGAAGAAAGTATTGCGGTGCCTAATCCTCCATATGTGCAGTTCCCTCTGATTAAGAATGTGATAGAACATCTGCAGGGCATTGCCGTCTGTGAGTGTACCAGTGTGTCGGCCACACCTGTTAACTGGGTGATGGACAGGATATTAGGAAAATTCTGAGTTGATGAGAAAGGTAGTGCTGATACTGATGCTGATGATGAGCATAGGAACCTTTGCTTCCGACACGCTGACAGTGGAACAGCCCAAAAAGGAAGGGTGGCTGGCACGTCTGGTCGAAAAATTCAGCGAGGTGGACACCAATTATGTGGAGCCACAGCACTACAACTGGGCCTTTATGCTTCAGTCTGTCAATACCTTTGACTACTACCGCTTGAGTACACCAGGCGACAATGGCCAGTCTATTTCGTTAGCTCCTACACTGGGTGTTAGAATAGGGCCTTATTTCGGTTGGCGATGGCTGTTTCTGGGTTATACCATTGATTTGCGAAACATCAATTTGTTCAGTGGTTCCCGTAAGTTTGAAATTGATGGCAGCATCTACAGTTCCCGCATTTGTGCAGACGTCTATCTACGTCGTTCTGTGAACGACTATAAGATTCGTAGTGCGGATTTAGGAAAAGATATCGACACGTCTCCACTCAAAGGAGTTGCATTTGACGGATTGAACGTCAGTATAACGGGTTTGAACCTATATTACATCTTCAATAACAAGCGCTTTTCCTATCCTGCCGCCTTTGCACAAAGCACTTGTCAGAAAATAAGTTGTGGCTCATGGATGGCAGGCATCGGCTATACGAACAACTCGATAGACTTTGACCATGAGCGTATGGCAGGAATTATCAAAGAACGGTTGGGCAGACAGGTTCAGTTGGATAGCGGATTGATGTTCAACAGTATCCGCTATATTGATATCAACGCCTCTGTGGGTTATGCTTATAACTGGGTATTTGCACGCAATTGGCTGTTTTGTGCCAGCTTGTCTCTGGCTATGGGATATAAGAAGGCTAAAGGTGAGACGATGAATGATGCTTATCAAGACTTACAGAATAACAGCGTCTCGAAGGGCTTTGATTTCAAAAACTTCAATTTCGACGGTGTGGGACGCTTCGGTCTGGTGTGGAATAATACACGGTGGTATGCAGGCGCATCGGCTATTGTCAAGGCTTATAATTATAAGAAACCTCAGTTTGAAGCCACCAATGTCTTTGGTGATGTCTATGTCTACGTGGGCCTGAACTTCGGAACAAGGAAGGAATACAGAAACAAACACAAGAATTAAGTATATGATGATTGATAGGACTTATATATATAATAAGGTATACAAGGCAACTGGTCGTCTGTTGTTCTTGGCCTTTGTTTTCCTGACCTCGTTACCTGTTGACGCGCAGACCACCTGTCAGCAGGCTGACAGCATTAAGATATGCAAGGTGTTGAGCCAGACAGACAAGAAGACGAGTGTCCTGACGCTGGCAAGACAGTTTATGGGGATTCCCTATGTGGGTCAGACACTGGAGGTCAACAGCCAAGAACAGCTGGTAGTGAATACCCGTCAGCTGGACTGTACAACACTGGTGGAGACGGTGACAGCTCTGACACTCTGTGCCAGAAACAGTCGCCATACCTGGAACGATTACCTCGATGTTCTGCGACAATTACGTTACCGTGACGGAAAGTTGCAGGGCTATACTTCACGTTTACACTATTTCTCCGACTGGATTGATAACAAGACGAAGATGGGACTGGTGATGGAAATACAGAAACCTAATCCACCCTTTACGGCTGTTCAGCGTTTGAACATCAACTATATGAGTGAGCATCCGCAGTCATACCGTTCGCTGAAGGAGCATCCTGAACAGATACCGGTTATCCGCCAACAGGAACAGGCACTGACGGGTAAGAGCTATCGTTTTATTCCCAAGACAGCGCTTAAAAACTCGAAGCTGTTGCGCCAGACCATCAAGGATGGTGACATCATTGCCATCACTTGCAACAAGAAAGGACTGGACATTGCGCACCTTGGCTTTGCCGTTTGGCGCAAGGACGGGCTGCACTTGCTGAACGCGTCTCAGTTGCACAAGAAAGTCGTTGAGGAACCTATGACGCTCTATCAGTATATGCGAAAGCACAAAACATTTACAGGAGTACGAATCATTAGAATTAAATAGAATATGGAATTACCTGATTTTATGAATTATGCCAACAAATTCTCGAAGAAGGAATTTGTGGAGAAGATTGCCCGCATAGCCAAAGGGGCAGGTGCAAAACTGGTATATGCAGCCCTCATCCTTTACTACACCTTGCAAAGCGATAAGGTAAGTGCTACCAACAAGGCAATGATTATTGGAGCTTTGGGATACCTCATCAGTCCGCTCGATGTGGTGCCTGATGCTATTCCTATTGCCGGACTCGCTGATGACTTAGGTGTTCTGGTCTTTGTGCTGAAAAAGGTTTGGACGGATGTCGATCCTGACATTCAGGTGAAGGCACGTCAGCGTTTGTCCAAATGGTTCGATGAGGACGAGATAGAAGAAATCAACGAGCTCTTTAAAGCTGAATAGTGGTAAGGGAGTATCAGTTTCGTGTTCAGCCGCATGTCGCTGCCAATGAACAGGCGTTGAAGGCATTTGTGGCAGAGGAGTACGGTATCGATGTTCGTACACTAACGGCTATTCGTGTGCTCCGTCGTAGCATTGATGCTCGTCAGCGCACCATCTTTGTTAATCTGAAGGTGCGTTGCTATATCAATGAGATGCCTGCTGATGACGAATATGTGACAACCGTCTATCCCGATGTGTCCGACCGTCCGCAGGCTATTGTTGTTGGAGCGGGTCCTGGTGGACTTTTTGCAGCCCTCAGGCTTATAGAACTTGGTCTGCGCCCAATTGTCTTGGAACGCGGAAAGAATGTTCATGATCGTAAGAAAGATTTGGCCCAAATAGCCAAGGCGCAGCAGATAGATGCGGAGAGCAACTATTGCTTTGGTGAGGGTGGGGCAGGCGCCTATTCTGACGGCAAGCTGTATACACGCAGCAAGAAGCGTGGCTCTATAGAGAAGATTCTCAATGTATTCTGTCAGCATGGTGCTTCGACCAATATCTTGGCTGATGCCCATCCGCATATTGGCACCGATAAGTTGCCGCGTGTTATCGAGAACATGCGCAATACCATCCTGCGCTGTGGTGGCGAGGTACACTTTCAGACCAAAATGACGCAGCTCATCATTGAAGGCGACAGCGTGACTGGTTGCGTGTGTCGTGATTTAGTCACGACTAAAGAGACTGAGTACCGTGGCCCTGTCATCTTGGCTACAGGCCATTCGGCTCGCGACGTCTACCGTTATCTGGCTGAAGCTCGTATCGAAATAGAAGCCAAGGGCATTGCTGTCGGCGTACGTCTTGAGCATCCCGCAATGCTGATAGACCAAATACAGTATCACAACAAACAAGGACGTGGGAAATATCTGCCTGCTGCAGAATACTCATTTGTGACACAGGTCGAAGATCGTGGCGTCTATTCCTTTTGTATGTGTCCTGGTGGTTTTGTCATTCCTGCAGCAACGGACCGGGAACAGATTGTCGTGAACGGCATGTCGCCCTCTAACCGTGGCGGACAATGGTCAAACTCAGGTATGGTGGTTGAGATGCGTGCAGAAGACATCGAAGGCGATAACCCCCTCCGTGTTCTCGCTTTTCAGGAACAGATGGAACGTGACTGTTGGCAGCAAGGTAATAGGAAGCAGACAGCCCCTGCCCAGCGTATGGCCGACTTTGTTAATAAGAGGCTGAGTTATGATTTGCCAAAGAGTAGCTATGCTCCGGGATTGCTGTCATCGCCTCTTCATTTCTGGCTGCCAGATGCTATCAGCCATCGCCTGCAGGAGGGGTTTAAGCAGTTTGGTCGTCAATGTCACGGTTTCCTCACCAATGAAGCCACGATGATTGGTGTGGAGACGCGCACCAGTAGCCCAGTCCGCATACTCCGTGATACGGAAACCCTTATGCATGTCCGCCTTCAGGGACTCTTCCCTTGTGGCGAGGGAGCCGGTTATGCAGGAGGCATCGTTTCTGCCGGTGTCGACGGTGAACGTTGTGCCGACATGTGTGCCCAGTGGTTAAGGAGTCGGAATAGCTGATAGAAGAGGCGAAAAGTTAAAAAAAACCAAGACGTTAGCGAATTCTTCACTTTTCGCTCTTCACTTTTCACTTTATTTCGTATCTTTGCAGAATTAGAAGTACAATGTTATAAAACGAATAGGAATATGCTAACACAACAAGACCTGAAACAGTTAGCCCAGAAGGGTATTTCTGAGGCTCAAATCGAGAGACAGTTAGGAGAGTTCAAGACGGGTTTCCCGTTCCTGAAACTGGAAGGTGCCGCTGCTATTGGTAAGGGTATCGTCGCCCCCAGTGCAGAGGAGGTAAAGCAGTATGTCAGTGCTTGGCAGCAGTATAAGGCCGCTTGCAAGAAAGTGGTGAAATTCGTGCCTGCTTCTGGTGCTGCCAGCCGTATGTTCAAGGACATGTTTGCTTTTGTCGACGCTGACTACGATGCACCTACGACGGATTTCGAGAAGAAGTATTTCGACAATATCGAGAAGTTTGCTTTCTACGATGAACTTGATGCTGTCTGCAAGAAGAACAACGGTAAGGGTATCAAGGCACTCGTCGCAGAGGGTAACTACAAGGCTGTGGCAGCTAATATGTTGCAGGCCGATGGTCTGAACTACGGTCAGCTGCCAAAGGGTCTGCTGCTGTTCCATAACTATGCTGAGGGACCTCGTACCCCGATGGAAGAACACCTTGTGGAGGGTGCACTCTATGCTGCCAGCAATGGCGAAGCACATGTCCACTTCACCGTGTCTCATGAGCACATGGAACTCTTCAAGGCCAAGGTAGCGCAGAAAGCGGATCTCTACGCTCAGAAGTATGGTATCAAGTACGATATTTCCTTCTCCGAGCAGAAGCCTTCTACCGATACGATTGCTGCCAATCCCGACGGCACACCGTTCCGTAACAGTGACGGCTCTTTGCTGTTCCGTCCCGGTGGTCATGGTGCACTCATCGAGAATTTGAACGAGATTGAGGCTGATGTCATCTTCGTCAAGAACATCGACAATGTCGTGCCTGATCGCTTGAAGGGCGACACCGTCGAGTGGAAGCAGGTCATTGCTGGTGTGCTCGTCACGTTGCAACAGAAAGCCTTTGACTATCTGCGTCTTCTCGATACAGGCAGATATACGCACGAACAGATAGAGGAAATGATTCGCTTTGTCCAGCAGGATCTCTGCTGTCGCAAGTTCGATATTAAGAACCTGGAGGATGCTGAGCTGGTCATCTATCTGCGTGAGAAACTCAACCGTCCAATGCGTGTCTGTGGCGTGGTGAAGAATGTCGGAGAACCTGGTGGTGGTCCGTTCCTGACTTATAACCAGGATGGTACTGTCTCGCTGCAGATTCTCGAGTCGAGCCAGATTGACAAGTCCAACAAGGAGTATATGGAGATGTTCACTAAGGGCACTCACTTTAATCCCGTTGACCTTGTATGTGCAGTGAAGGACTATAAGGGTCAGGCGTTTGACTTGCCCAAGTATGTCGACCCCACCACTGGCTTTATCTCCCAGAAGTCGAAGTCGGGCAAGGAATTGCAGGCATTGGAGCTTCCCGGATTGTGGAATGGTGCCATGAGCAACTGGAACACGGTATTCGTAGAGGTTCCTCTTTCGACCTTCAACCCTGTGAAGACTGTCAACGACTTGTTGCGTGAACAGCATCAATAACAGGACGTTTTGAACGGATTAATAACAAATCGCAACAAAAAAGCGCAAAAAAGTTGCGATTTGTTTGTTCGTTTGATTGAAAAGTGTTACCTTTGCAGCCGATATAAAGATAAAACGAGATGAAAAGTCTGAACCTGATTAGCGCCCTGATTATTATTCGACTGCGTCATGTAGCCGGAAGTGATGGGGTATCTATATAAATAAGGTATAAGACAAACGATACAGAGCCTTTCTCACTTCCGGGTGTAGAGAGGCTTTTTTCGTAGACATCGGATTAACGGAATAAGGTATAACACAATAATGAAAAGTAAAATGAGTGAGAGATTGTTTATTTTTGACACGACGCTTCGCGATGGTGAGCAGGTGCCCGGTTGCCAGCTGAATACCGTTGAGAAAATCCAGGTTGCTAAAGCTTTGGAGCAGTTAGGCGTAGACGTGATCGAAGCAGGATTTCCAGTGTCGAGTCCGGGCGACTTCAATTCTGTGATTGAGATTTCCAAGGCCGTAACTTGGCCTACCATTTGTGCGCTGACACGTGCCGTTGAGCATGATATCGATTTGGCTTTCGAAGCTTTGCAGTATGCCAAGCGTAAGCGCATCCACACTGGTATAGGTACGAGTGACGAGCACATCCAGTATAAGTTCAACTCCACGCGAGAGGCCATCATCGAACGGGCTGTCGCTGCCACAAAATATGCCAAGAAGTATGTGGAGGATGTGGAGTTCTACTGTGAGGATGCCGGACGTACAGACAATGAATATCTGTCTCAAGTGGTTGAAGCTGTCATCAAGGCTGGTGCCACTGTGGTGAATATTCCTGATACGACAGGTTACTGTCTGCCCCAGGAGTATTTCGAGAAAATCAAATATCTGCGAGAGCATGTCGACGGCATTGACAAAGCCATCATTTCAACTCATTGTCACAACGACTTGGGTATGGCCACTGCCAACACCTTTAATGGTGTGATGGCTGGAGCGCGTCAGGTGGAGGTGACCATCAATGGTATTGGAGAACGTGCCGGCAATACCTCGTTGGAAGAGATAGCCATGATTCTGAAGTGCCATAAGGGCTTGAACATTGATACTAATATCAATACGATGAAGATATATCCCACAAGCCGTATGGTGTCGAGTTTGATGAATATGCCTGTGCAGCCGAATAAGGCTATTGTAGGCCGTAATGCCTTTGCACATTCTTCCGGCATCCATCAGGATGGTGTGTTAAAGAATACACACACCTATGAGATTATGGATCCTAAGGATGTCGGTATCGATGATAACAGTATTGTACTGACCGCTCGTAGTGGACGCGCCGCCCTGAAGCATCGTCTGACCGTTAATGGTGTAGACCTGTCAGAGGAGAAGCTCGACAAGGTGTACGAGAAGTTCCTGCAGCTTGCTGACCAGAAGAAAGAGGTGACCGATGCCGATGTCCTGATGTTGGCTGGTGCCGATACTGCTGAGGCTCATGCCGTTCGTCTTGATTTCCTGCAGGTTACTACGGGTAAGGGTGTCAAGAGTGTGGCCTCTATTGGTCTTGACATCTCTGGCCAGAAGTTCGAGGCAGCAGCCTCTGGTAATGGTCCTGTCGATGCCGCTATCAAGGCTTTGAAGAAGATTATCTTGAAGCAGATGACGCTGAAGGAATTCACCATCCAGGCCATCTCGAAAGGTTCCGACGATGTGGGTAAGGTCCATATGCAGGTGGAGTACGACGGTTCTATGTATTATGGCTTTGGTGCCAATACGGATATTGTGACGGCCTCTGTCGAAGCTTATATTGACTGTATCAACAAGTTTAAGAAGCAAGACTGATGAATACATTATTCGATAAGATATGGGACAGCCATGTGGTACAGCAAATTGCTGACGGTCCTACGCAGCTGTATATTGACCGCCTGTATTGTCATGAGGTGACGTCACCGCAGGCTTTCGAAGGTATGCGAGCCCGTGGACTGAAGTGTTTCCGTCCAGACAAAATCTATTGTATGCCAGATCACAATACGCCGACGCACGATCAGGATAAGCCCATTGCCGACCCGGTATCGAAGGCGCAGGTTGATGCCCTTGCCAAGAATGCTGCCGACTTCGGTCTGACGCACTACGGCATGATGAACCCCTCAAATGGCATTATCCACGTGGTGGGTCCTGAGAAGGGACTCTCGCTGCCGGGAATGACCATCGTCTGTGGCGACTCCCACACTTCTACTCATGGAGCTATGGGAGCTATTGCCTTTGGTATTGGCACGTCGGAGGTGGAGATGGTGATGGCGTCGCAATGCATATTACAACAGAAACCGAAATCGATGCGCATTCGCATTGACGGCACGCTACAGAAGGGTGTCGTGGCCAAGGACGTGGCTCTCTATCTGATGTCTCAGCTTACCACGAGCGGTGCTACGGGCTACTTTGTTGAATATGCCGGTGATGTGGTGAAGAACCTGTCGATGGAAGGTCGCCTGACGCTGTGTAACCTGTCTATTGAGATGGGGGCTCGTGGTGGTTTTGTTGCTCCGGACGACGTGACCTTTGATTACGTCAAAGGTCGTGAGTTCGCCCCTCAGGGTGACGATTGGGACAAGGCCGTAGCTTATTGGAAGACACTGAAGAGTGGCGAGGATGCAGTGTTCGACAAGGAACTGTCGTTTGATGCAGCAGACATCGAGCCGCGCATCACCTATGGCACGAATCCCGGCATGGGTATTGGAATAGCCTCCCCCATCCCCTCCGAAGGAGGGGCGTGCCTTGCGGGTAGTGAAGGCGGTAGCACCTCCTCCCCTTTGGGGAGGCCGGGAGAGGCCAGAGCCCTTCAGTATATGGGCTTCAAGGCTGGCGAGAAGCTGCTGGGAAAAAAGATAGACTATGTGTTCCTCGGAGCCTGTACCAATGGTCGTATTGAAGACTTCCGTGCCTTTGCTTCCATCGTCAAAGGACGGAAAAAGGCTGATAGCATCACAGCGTGGCTGGTGCCGGGCTCATGGGCTGTTCGTAAACAGATAGAAGCCGAAGGTCTTGACCGGGTGCTTGAAGCTTCCGGCTTCAAAATCCGCCAGCCAGGCTGTTCGGCTTGTCTGGCTATGAACGACGATAAAGTACCTGCCGGCAAGTATTGCCTGTCGACCTCAAACCGCAACTTTGAGGGGCGTCAAGGGCCTGGTTCACGTACCATTCTTTGTTCGCCTCTGGTAGCTGCTGCTGCCGCTGTAACAGGAGTAATAACTGACCCGAGAGATTTGCTATGAAACAAAAGTTTGACGTTATAACATCCACCTGTGTTCCCCTTCCATTGGAGAATGTGGATACCGACCAGATTATCCCTGCCCGTTTTCTGAAGGCCACCACCAGGGAGGAACGCTTCTTTGGCGACAACCTGTTCCGCGACTGGCGTTACAACGCTGACGGTAGTCTTAACAAGGATTTTGTCCTCAACGACCCTGCCTATTCAGGCTGTATTCTCGTGGCCGGCAAGAATTTCGGTTCTGGCAGCAGTCGTGAGCACGCAGCATGGGCCATTGCCGGCTATGGATTCCGTGTGGTTATCAGTTCCTTCTTTGCTGACATTCACAAGAACAACGAGCTCAACAACTTCGTACTGCCTGTGGTTGTCAGCGAGCCGTTCCTTGCAGAACTCTTCGAAAGTATCAGACAGAATCCGAAGACAGAAGTGGAGGTTGATTTACCCAACCAGACAGTTACCAACAAGGCTACCGGCAGGAGCGAACATTTTGACATTAATGGCTACAAGAAGCATTGTTTCATGCATGGGCTTGACGACATCGACTTCCTGGTACAGAACAAAGACAAGATAGAAGCATGGGAGCAGACCCACCTCCAGCCCCTCCCTATAGGGAGGGGATCGGATAGCGCTAAAGGTAAATACTCCTCTCCCAATAGGGAGAGGCTGGGGGAGGGTCTTCCCTTTGTGGAGATTATGGACTCGACGCTTCGCGACGGTGAACAGACCAATGGTGTCTCGTTCCTGCCGCATGAGAAGCTGGTGGTGGCCCGCAAGCTGTTGTACGATCTGAATGTAGACCGTATAGAAGTTGCCTCCGCACGTGTCTCGGAAGGTGAGAAAGAAGCTGTCACCAAGATTTGTCGCTATGCACGACAGATAGCTCGTCTGGACCGTGTCGAGGTATTGGGCTTTGTGGATGGTGGAAAGTCTATTGACTGGATTGCCGACTGTGGCGGCAGGGTCATCAATCTGCTGGCCAAAGGTTCTCTGAAACACTGCACCCTTCAGTTGCAGAAAACCCCCGAGGAACACATTGCCGACATCCTCCACGAGGTGGAATATGCCCATGAGCGCGGCATCAGCGTCAACCTCTATCTGGAAGACTGGTCGAATGGCATGAAGGACTCTCCGGAGTATGTCTATCAGTTGATGGACAAGCTAACAGCCATTAGCCAACAGCCAACAGCCATCAAGCGTTTCATGCTTCCCGACACGCTGGGTGTCATGAATCCCCTGCAGGTTATTGAGTATTTCCGCAAGATGCTGAAGCGCTATCCGGATGTCCACTTTGACTTTCACGCCCACAACGACTACGACCTGGCCGTCTCGAATTCTCTGGCTGCCGTACTCAGTGGTGCCAAAGGTCTGCATGTCACCGTCAATGGGCTGGGGGAGCGTTGTGGCAATGCTCCGTTAGCCTCTGTGCAGGCTATTCTGAAGGACCAGTTCCACGCCAAGACCAATATTGTGGAGAATCAGTTGAACGACTTGTCACGCATGGTCGAGAGCTTCAGCGGTATTTCCGTCGCGCCTAATCAGCCTATCGTCGGTGAGAATGTGTTTACGCAGGTAGCAGGTATTCATGCCGATGGTGACTCCAAGGACAAGCTGTATTACAACGAACTCATCCCAGAACGTTTCGGACGGAAACGCGAATATGCCTTGGGCAAGAACAGCGGACGGGCTAACATAGCCCGAAACCTTGAGGAACTGGGCTTGGAACTGACTCCGGAACAGACGCGCCGTGTGACGCAGCGCATCACAGAACTGGGCGATAAAAAGGAGATTGTGACACAGGAAGACCTGCCCTACATCGTCAGCGACGTGCTGAAGCATGATGGCAGCGAAGACAAGGTCAAGCTCTTGAGCTATGTGGTATCGACGGCTTACGGCTTGCGACCTGGTGCTAACATCAAGGTGGAGATTAACGGGAAACAGTACGAGGGTAGTGCCGTTGGCGATGGTCAGTACGATGCCTTCGTCAAGGCCTTGCGCTACATCTATAAGAAATACCTGGACCGTACCTTCCCCATTCTGGCCAACTATCAGGTTTCCATACCTCCGGGGGGACGCACTGACGCCCTTGTTCAGGCCGTCATCTCCTGGCACTACAAGGATGGTATCCTGCGCACCCGCGGACTGGATGCCGACCAGACGGAAGCCGCCATCAAGGCCACGTTCAAGATGCTGAATATCATTGAGAACGACTTGTTGAATTGAATGTCTAAACAACGAAATAACGAAAGATAAAAAAATGGAACTGAAAATTGCGATACTTGCGGGCGATGGAATAGGCCCTGAGATTATGAGACAAGGTGTGGCTGTGCTCGATGCGATAGCCAAGAAGTGCGGACACCAGTTTACTTATGAAGAGGCCCTGGCCGGTGCTTGTGCCATCGATGCATGTGGCGACCCCTATCCTGAGGCTACCCACGATGTCTGCATGCGTGCCGACGCTGTGCTCTTTGCTGCTGTCGGCGACCTGAAATACGACAACAATCCCACGATGAAGATACGTCCTGAGACAGGTCTGCTGGCTATGCGCAAAAAACTGGGACTTTTTGCCAATATCCGTCCTGTGGCCACTTTCGACTGCCTGCTGCATAAGTCACCCCTGAAGGACGAATTGATTCGCGGTGCCGACTTCGTGGTTATCCGTGAGTTGACTGGCGGCATGTATTTCGGCGAGAAGTATCAGGACAACGACAAGGCCTACGATACCGATATCTACACCCGTCCAGAGATTGAGCGCATTCTGAAGGTCGCCTTCGAAATGGCGATGACGCGCCACCGTCATCTTACGGTAGTCGACAAGGCCAACGTGTTGGCCAGCAGTCGTTTATGGCGACAGATTGCTAAGGAGATGGAGCCGCAGTATCCTGAAGTGACCACCGACTATATGTTCATCGACAATGCATCCATGCGTGTGCTGACAGAGCCGCGTTTCTTCGACGTCATCGTGACCGAGAACACCTTCGGCGACATCCTCACCGACGAGACCTCGTGCATCACCGGCTCAATGGGCTTGCAGCCCTCGTCAAGCCTCGGCGAGCACACACCGCTGTTCGAACCCGTACACGGCTCATGGCCACAGGCAGCCGGAAAGAACCTCGCCAACCCGCTGGCACAAATCCTCTCAGCTGCTATGCTTTTGGAGCATTTCGGCATGAACAAGGAAGGTGCACTCATCCGTGAGGCCGTCAATGCCTCGCTCGACAGCAATGTGCGTACGCCGGAGATCCAGGTCGAAGGTGGTGCTAAATATGGAACAAAAGAAGTTGGGCAATGGATCGTAGATTATATTTCAAAGGCTTGAAACAGGTGTTAGGTGTTGGGTGTTGGATGTTAGCAACAACCGCTTTCTCACAATCCACCATCACCCATCACCCATCACCCATCACCCCAAATTGGCGCGACTCGCTGACAGCCATCAATAAGGAGATAGCACAGTCAACGTGGTCTACCGACCTGCACCTGCGCAAGGCTGCTTTCAATCTGCAGCTGAAACAATGGCAGTATGCCATCGACGAGTATGCCCTTGTCCTGCAACACGATGCGAAGAACCCTGCTGCACTGTTCTACCGTGCGTATGCCAACACCCACCTGCGCCGTTTCGATTTGGCGCGTAATGACCTCAACGACTTGTTGGTTCTCCATCCCCACCACTTCGAGGGCCGCCTGTCATTGGCTGTCGTGTTGCAACGTCTGGGGAAGCGGCAGGATGCCCTCGACCAGTTGAACCAGACCATTGAGATGCATGCCGACTCTGCTGTGGCCTACGCTGCCCGCGCCAATCTGGAGCGCGACATGAAACAAGACGATGCAGCCCTCTACGACTGGCTGCGTGCTGAGGAGTTGTCGCCACGCGATGCCACCTATGTCGTGTCGCATGTCGACTTGCTATTAGTTCTCGAACGTCGTGAGGAAGCCCGTCGTGTACTCGATGCCGCTGTGCGCCGTGGCATTCCCCGAGGCATGTTAAACGAATGGTATGGGAAGTGTAAGAGATAAAAAGTAATAAGGCAAAAAGTAAAATAAAGATATAGTGAAGAATTATCAATTCCCTAAACCCAAGAAGCGTCAGTTCCTGCTCGCGTTCTTCATCGTCGTTGCCTTGCTGGCTGTCACCAAGAGGCTCATTACAGGAAGTGGTGACACTCATCATCCGTCATCCATCACCCATCATCCATCATCCATCACCCATCATCCCATCCGTAGTGTGCCAAACTACAAGGCTGCCTTTCCCGACAGCCAGAGTGTGCAGATTGTGGCTGCTGAGAAGTGGGGCGTACGTCCTGTCAGGAATCGTGAGGATGCCGAGAAACGCATGAACGAACTCGTCTATGTCGGCGAGAGTCCTTACTACCATATCGACCGTCTCTCCAGCTCCATTCCTTACCTCGTTCCCCGTGCTGCCGTTCTGCTTCAGGACATCGGGCAGGCCTTCTACGACAGCCTCTATGTCAAGGGCGTGCCCTTCAACCAGCTCATCGTCACCAGCGTGTTGCGCAGCATGGACGATGTGGCAAAGCTGCAGCGCCATAACCAGAATGCCACCGACCGCTCGTGCCACCTCTTCGGCACCACCTTCGACATCTGCTACAACCGCTATCACCCTGTCACCCAGCCCGTTCGTGACGACACCCTCAAGTGGGTACTCTCCGAAGTGCTCCGCGACAAGCGTCAGGAAGGCCGCTGCTACGTCAAGTACGAAGTCAAGCAGGGCTGCTTCCACATGACGGTCAGGTAGAAACACATGACTCAGGAGGACTGTTCCCCCTGAGTCATAGTGTGTGCGTTCCTGTCTACAAGTGACTTTCTTACTTAGTGACTTCAGCTGATGCTCTGCACGCGCTTGCGGTACTCACCGCGCTTGGTACGCTCGATGGCTTTGTCTTTCAGGAATCGGTCGATGGTCTTCGATGCTGAACGTGCGTTGGCATAGCCGAAGACCTGTGCAAACTGCTCGGTAGTGAATTCCTCGGGCAACGATCGGAAGCATTCGATGAACTTATTCGTGCGACGGCGCTGCTGAGCGGCATCCTTCAACTGGTTGTCGTAGTAAAGACGATGAAGCTCGTAATACCAGAAAATCTGGGTACGATACTGGATGTCGAGGACCAAATCGCAGAGAGCACGGTCGGTGTCGTCGATGGTGTAGGTGCCTGTCTTCTCGCGCTCCTCCCAGTGACGCATATCGATGTAGGGTGCACTCACATTGATACCGTAATATGGCACGCGCTTAATGAGCAACCAGTCTGCCTTGTCCCTGTCGTTGAACTCGGCGATGGCACGTCGGTCGTCACACCACTTGTGTACATGCTCCACCAGCGGCCACAGGGGCAATTCACCGCGACGCTGATCCAGCTTGTAGGCCCACTGTCTGAGTGTCTCGTTATAGGCTACTATGTTGGAATCCTCCTTACGGCGCAACGACATCATTGTGAAGTCATCCTCACCCATAGGAATGGTGCCAGTACGGGTGTCAAGACCTGAGTTGAAATTCCGCTCATTCACCAAAACCTTGAGCGTGGGTGGCGTGAACGTCTCTATCATGTTCCAGAACACTTTGAACCGTCCGCTGACCGACTGCTTGTTGCTGTAGTGCTGCGAGTCGTATTCACCGTGAAAACTCTCCAAAACCATGTTGCTGCGATTAATCCAGCTGCCAGCCTTGCCTATTTCCAGGTCTTTCTCCGACGAAACGGTCACCATGTGGCGTCCCATCATCTCGCCATCCACTTCCTCCTTGCAGTTAATCATCGAGCGGATGAATTCGCTGTTGGAAGAGCGGTAGCCAAACATGCGGTTGTAAATCTCCGGGCGCTGGTCCTTCTCTTTGTTGGCACCCTTGGCATCTGTCTCACTTTTCCACGTGTTGGTGCTTTCGTCGGCCAGTTCGCCCTCGGCTATGATAGGGGCCAACAACAGGTTCATCAGTCTCATCAGCGAACGTTTGCCGCTTGTCGGGTCACCTACACCCCAGATGATGTAGTTCAAACGCGTGCGCTCGCTCTCGTCGGCATAGAAATAATAGTAGGTCAGATCCATGCACGTGCCCATCATGGCAGCCGAAGCAAAGAGCAGGAAGGGCCACAGACGGCGGGGATGAGGTTCGCAGACTTCGCGCAGACAGGGGAATACGTCGAAGAGTGATTCTATCGTGTCACACCATCGGTCGAAAGGCAGAAGGGCCAGCGGATTCACGTCCTTGCCGTTTGCCAAGGGGTGCTCAAGGTTGATGCCAGCCTTGTCCATCAGCTCTTTCAGCGCCTTGGGATAGCGTGACAGCATTTTCTTCTTGGCAGCCGACTTGCACAAGTCTTCCACTTCGCCCGGATTGGGGTTCCATTCCTTCACCCAGTCGAGTCGGTAGGCCATCTGGATGGCTCGCTGCGGGTCGTTGTCGTTGTAGTAGCACAGCCAGTGCGACGTCTCGGTCTGCATGCGGTCGTGCTTCGTATGAGGAGGCAGCGTGGGGCCATAGTATTCGTTCAGCACCTTGATGAAAGCCTCGTCTTCTGCTGAGAATTCTACAGGTGTCTCTGTCTTGGGTGCAACGGCAGCAATGGGTTGTGGTGCAGTAGCTCCAGCAGTCTGTTTGCGAGCCTCACTACGCTGACGTTCCAGTTCTTGCCAACGGGGCTGTGTGGGCTCCGACTCACCACGACGGTAGGCCTCTCCAAACCGTGCTTCGTAGGCAGGATTCTCGTAAGTGAACAGCTCTTTCCAGTCGATGTACTTCACGTCACTCATCTTAGGAATAAAGTGAGCGTGGTCAGCATTCTTCGTCTGAGAATCGCAGTAGTCCAATATGCCGAGCGTTTCGGCCATCTGATAGGCATTGTCCTGCAGATTGCCCCATTCCTCACGAGCTTTGAAAATAATCTTCACGCCCTCTCCTGAAGGAGTGATGAATATCCATACGATGCCCAGATCCTTGAAGTCCTCACGCTTCAACCACTCCTCTATTCGAGCCTCCGGGTTGGGTACGTGGTCACCATCGACCACATCCAATCCCGACAGGTATCCGTTCGACTGCACTCGCCATAGTCCGATGCGTCCCCATTGGTCTTTGCTCTCCGTGAAGTGTGTTACCGTGGGGATGACGGCAGGCAGCGAAGTCTTCAACTGTCCGATGTAGAGTTTTACACGATGCAGGTCGTCGTCGGGCATGCGCTTCTTGGTGCGGCGTTCGTCCTTCTTCAGTTCTTTGGCCAGCCATTTTCGGTAGGCCTCACACTCTGTAACCTCCCTCACCAGCGTGTCAACCGCCTGATGTGCCAGGGCCTCTTCCATCTGGCGCTTCATTTCGCGGTAGTTGTCGATGAGTTCATTGTTCTTTGGGTGCTCCATCATGCTTTTGAGCCCCTCTTCAACCAGCTCCTGAGTAGCTGCGTTGATACTTGGTTGAAATACGCGTTTCATACGTTCTTATCTCCTTTTTTAATGGTGTTAATGATTCTGTTAAACTTGTCGCTGGCGGGCAGACGGCGCACCACCAACTGCACCTGACGCAACACCTCGGCTTGCCAGTCGCGGGTGTGTTTGCTCAAGTCGACAGTACCCGTGAAGGTCATCTCCTGCTTCTGCTCGTCGAGCCAGCATTGCAGACCGCTTTCTGATACCACGCGCAGGCTGTCGGGCAGCACCACGGGTTTCTTGGGCTTCAGGCCACGTGTCAATTGGTTGAACTGTGCCGCGAGGTCGCTGTACGGGTCGGCAGACGATGCCTTGCACTTCAAGGTCAGCATCCGCGAAGGGTCTTTGCCCGTCGTTGTCCACGACTTGCCGCCACCGGCGCAGTTCTTGACGTTGGTTTGTGTACTTTCGCCCTCGTTGAACGGGGTGTACTCGAAAGAATTGTCGGCAGGGTCATAGACACCAGAGCCGCGCGTCTTGATTTTCTTTGGTTTTTCCATAATCTATTGATTTATAAAATTGTGAATCTTATTTCAACGTGTTCCAAAAAGTCGAAGTAGTACATAGCCCACTCTTCGGCATCCTTCTTGCTGTCGAAGCCGTCGATGTTGAAAAGACACTCGTTGCAGGCACCCTTGGCATAGCACATCACCGTGAACTTACCCTCGCGGCAACTGTTCTGTCCGTTCGGGAATACATCTAATTCCAGTAATAGCGGCTCGTCCATCAGGTCGAACGTTACGCCCAGCCTGTTCAGCTCGGCCACCCGCCAGTGCATCACGTTGCAAACCTCATCCTCAGGATTCTCCAACGCATGGCCCAGCATTTTGGCCAACGCCAGCGCACCCACTGTACCACCAGCCTCACAAAGCATGAAGAAGCTGATATCATCACCTCCGAAACATTCCTCCAGCGGCTGTAACTTGAGCCCTGGTGTAGTGATCCACCAGCAATTCCCGAGGAACGTTGTTAGAATCGGGGTTCCAGAGTAGTTGTCGTAAACGACAAACTGCATATTCTTTTCTGTCTTAACCATATTCGTAATGTTCATTTATTATTATTCATGTAAAGGAAGCCTGCCTTGACGCCTTATCGGCAGGCTCCTGTTTTCTAACTTAGCGATGATTCGCAATTTTAACACCTTTCTGACGGGCACAATTGAGAATCTTCGCATAGAGAGTCCACAGCATGTTGTCGATGTGTGGAATACCAGTCGTAGCCAGAGCATCACCGCGACATGCGTCGGTGAGTGATTCAGCTATCCAGAGGGCAGCCCACTCGCTGAAACCGCGCAGGCTTTCCTTCATCTCCTCCTGGAGTTTCACAGGCACCCATTCGGGCATGGCCATCTCCAGAATATCAAGTGCAAAACCATCAATATCGATGGAATCTACACTTTTTGCCTTGTGGGTGTTGACCGACATCTTTACAGTCTTAACATCTGACTGCTTCGTATAGTCTTGGATTGCTGATTTATTAAATTGCTTATTCATTTACTAAACAATTATTGGATCCAAAAATAATAATAGTAAAAGAAGAGGGTCTTAGAAAGTTCGGCCGAGCCTAACCTCGACCCTCTTCATTTTTGAGAGAGATGGTTTCGATTCTCACGAACAGAAACCGCAGGTCTTTGAAGTCGTCACTTCAACAAATCAATGAAAACCATATAAGAACGCTTGCGTCTAATTCAATTCTGAACCGAACAGTGCAAAGGTATGAAAAAGCATTTGAATGTCCAAAAAATCGACATTTGTAACACGCTGATTTAAAACGAATTACAATTATTGTACATTTTTATGCTACAACTTTTTCGCTCCTTTTTCTTAGTCATCGAGATAGGATAACATTCTGGAAATTTGAGTGTTAAGTGACCTGTACTTCAATTCAAAATTGGCGTGTTCATTTGATGCGAGATATCGGATGAAAACTGACATCTTGCACTTCAAGCCATCGCCTTTACCAATCACGTGCAGAAACTGAGCAATCATGAATATGAATTCAGCCTTTCTGATTAACTCATCATTAAAATCGAAGTACCTGAGATGTTTCCAGTCAATGGTGTCTCCATCCCGGACATAAGGTCTGATTTTTTCAATCAGACTTTTGAACTCTTCGTGGAACTCCTTCTTTAAAAGATCATAAACTCGAGTTTTTGGTGTAAACTCCTGCTTGGACTGTTTAGCCGTCCTACGCTGTTTTTTAATTTTATTATTCATTGTTTCGTTGCGACGCAATTAGTGCAATCGCTACGAAACACAGAGCAAACTATTGCAGGGGTTTACCAGACCTTTTATAAAGGTAGTGATTTATTTCGACGTTGTAAAGGGC
>JAEEGG010002484.1_pt1 | contig 47444 bp, 44 predicted proteins | sample 9134161 | NCBI WGS metagenome assembly JAEEGG01 (sample SAMN16246543, study PRJNA631951) | gut metagenome | biome: gut microbiome; feature: rumen; material: CR-attached | host: Bos | place: Iran: Karaj | collected 2018-10
AAGGTCGACGTAATCAACTTAAGTCTCGGCCTCGTAGAACAATTACCAAATCCGCTACCAGAAGATTATCAGACCACAATCGAACTTGCTCTTAGGGAGGCTAAAGAGGCTGGCACTATAATAGTAGCCTCGGCCGGCAATGGTAGCGCTGGTTGGGTTTCTTATCCAGCGTCCAGTAACTATACCATCGCCGTATCTTCCGTCAATAATGCTAAATCATTCTCGTCATCGTTTTCTCAACATGGCGCAGAAATCGATTTCGCAGCACCTGGCGAGGAGCTTCTCCTACCAACATCAAGTACTGGCGCGGATAATACATTAACCTTAACTAATGGCACATCTTTCTCTGCACCTTACATTTCTGCAGCAATAGCAAATATCTTAACCGAACACCCAAACTATGACTACAACCAGGTCTATAACACCCTTAAACTCAATGCTGAAGACTTAGGCGTAGCCGGCAAAGATGAATACTATGGTTGGGGTAGTGTAAGCTTCCATGTTAACAAATACGCGGATTTAAGTATTTCGACGCCAGCCGTAACAGCAGCAACCAACTGGACAAATAGTGATGCCACCATTAAGGCTACCGCGAGCAGTAACGCGTACAATATTAATAAGTACAAAGTAGACAATGGCAATACCCCAGCCACTACTCCGAGCTCTTGGTCAACCATTTCTTCGTCCAGTAAATCATACAACCTTTCGCAAACTGTCTCCGCAAACGGGACATATACGCTTTGGTTCAAGAATAGCAACAACGAGACCGCCTCGAAGACCGTTACGGTAAATAATATTGATAAAACCGAACCGGTAATTAGTACTGCCCTATCAACAAGCAACGTTACGGCTAATGGGGCAACTTTAAACATTGGAGTAACAGATAGCGCAAGTGGTCTCGGTCGAATCATCTGGCATTATAAAGCAAACGATGCAAGTAGCTATACGGACAAGGCTGAAACGTATGCTAGCTCGAATACCGGCGAGACTTCCGCAATAACTAAGAGCCTAGTTCTAACTGGACTTAATGAATCCACCCGATACGCAGCATATGCGACCGTCTATGATGTTGCGGGCAATGCTAAAGATTCTGAAACAATTTACTTTGCCACTAGAGCAGCAGGCGATCCGTTAGTTCCAGTGACTAGTATTACTGTCAGCCCCGCAACCGCAAACGTCAACGTAGGAGCTACGCTAAGCTTGACTGCCACAGTCACTCCTACAAATTCAACCGATACGATTACTTGGAGCAGTAGCGATAGTAGCGTTGCGACAGTTGATGTGAATGGTGTCGTAAAAGGAGTAAAAGCAGGGACAGTAACCATTACCGCCAAGGCGAACGACAATGTCTCGAACACTGCCACTATAACCGTAAAAGCCGCTACAACGACGGTTCCAGCAACAGCCATAAGCATTAATCCTGTTTCTATCAGTATTAACGTCGGCGAGAAAGCAACCCCAACTGTAACGCTTACTCCTGCAAATTCAACCGATACGATTACTTGGAGCAGTAGCGATAGTAGCGTTGCGACAGTATCTAGTACTGGTAAAATAGTAGCTGTTAAAGCTGGCACGGCCACCATTACCGCTACGGCAAATAGCAATGTGTCGGCAAATATTACAGTTACTGTACTAGGGGGAGCAAACAACGATCCAGCAGTTCCTACTGAGCCAACCGAGCCAAAAGACGTTAACGTAAAGAATCCTAAAACTGCCGATATTAATGCTCCTGCAATAGCAAGCGTAGGTGGAATTCTGGGCGCTCTAGCGTTCTTCATCTTCCGCGCAAAACGCCGTTAGTAATATTCTAAAAGCACCCCTTTTGATGGGTGCTTTTTGTTGCCGCGTTCCGTGGCATTGATTGAGCTTAGTCGCTAAAATCCGAATCCAGAGCTATTTCAAAAGTATAATCTGGTATCTCTTTTTGAAGTGTACTATGTATTCGCCGAAAATACGAACTGCGATTTCTTACATCGAAGCCAACGACAATATCAAAACTAATTTCTTTATTTTTTTCGTCAACATGAAAACCGTGCATTTGGATAACGTGTTCAAATCCAGATACTATTTCATATACTCGATCACGCAGCTCTGCAGCCCTCCCGCCCTTCTTATTAACGGAATAGATGCCAACGGAATTAATCAGAACATGGCATTTTCGATGAACACGGCGACGAATTTCTCGGGATATGTCATCTATCTCTAGTGCGGTCATTGTGTCTGGAAGTTCGATATTAATTGACGCAAACGTAATATTCGGACCGTAATCGTGCATGACCAAATCATATGCGCCCTCGACGCCATCAACCTGACGGACCTCTTCTCGAATCTTCCGAGACAAATCAGAATCCGCCCGTTCCCCCAAAATAACACTGAAGGTTTCGCGGAGCATTTTAAAACCCGAGTAAGTAATAAATAAGGAAATGCCGACTGCTAAATATGCCTCAACACTAAAGCCGGTCAGTACAAATATCCCGGCAGCAACTAGCGTCGTTAACGATATTAACGAATCAAATAATGCATCTTTCCCCGACCCTGCTAGAGAATCGGAATCCACTTTCCGCCCTACCCTATATACATATATGCCAAGAACAATCTTGACGATAATTGCTACTGCCATGACTGCCACGGTAATTAATGAATAATCTGGAGACTCGGGGTTGATAATTTTCTTTATTGATTCAATAAAAGCCGTAAAACCAATATACATAATAATAATAGCCACGACGGCAGCGCTCAGATATTCGGAACGGCCATGCCCCATTGGATGTTCACGATCTGGAGATAGATTTGCAAAATGCGAACCAGCTATCGTGACTAATGAAGAAAGCATGTCGCTAAAGTTATTGACGGCATCTAAGATTATCGCAATTGAATTCGACAACAGACCAACGATGGCTTTAAAAAATACCAGTAATAAATTCGCCAGAATGCCAATAATACTGGCAACGACGATAGTGCGATGCCTATTATCTTTCATGTTATTCCCTATTGTAGAGTTTTAAGTTTATTTAGTCGATTTTCGTACTCTTCGAATAATTCCGCTGGCAATATCTTTGTCCTTAATACTCCAAGCACCGCCTCGTAGAACCATATCTCGCGCTCGCGTTTGGCGGCGAAATAAGTCCAAATACTCTTACCAAGCTCTTCATATCCGTAAGCTAATTCGCCCATATTATGCATTTTATCGCATGCCGAAATAATTAGTGGACGAATATCGTTGGTGTTTTCAATGTTATTGAGATAAGCATATTTCCGCGCTCGCCAAGCCTCTTGAGTTGGCGTACGGATATCTGGTTCGGAAACCGTCTCGACAAGGTTCAGAATTTCGTAGCCAAAATCATTAGCTAAATCATTCGAGGAATAGACACGGTCGGGTACATCCTCCAATACATCATGTAAAATTCCGCCAATAAATACTTCCTCGCTGTCGATATACATTTGAGTCATAAGCGCTACTGCAAAAGGATGAGCAATATATGGGATAGTTGACCCACGACGAAATTGACCATCATGTAGCCTGGTGGCGATTTTGATAGCTTTATTGATAGGCTCAGAATAAACCATTAGCTATATTTTACAACAGCCTTGCCCATAGCGCCATCGAAACAAAACCCAAAGGAGTACTTAGGAGGGATTTTATACTTGATATTATGCCATAAAGTCGAGTTTCCGCCAGTCATTATCCTTTTCTATGATATAATAAATTAAGATGAAAATATCTTTTGTAATACCGGTATACAATGAGGAAAAAGGCTTCAGCCAATTCTATGAAAAAATGTTGTTGCCGGAGCTAAAAAAGCTCAACTACGATTATGAGTTAATCTTAGTTAATGACGGAAGCACTGACAAAAGTCTACAGATTATTCAAAAGATTTCCGAGAAAGACAACCATGTTAAGGCGCTATGTTTTTCGCGCAATTTTGGCAAAGAGGTCGCGCTGACGGCTGGAATTCGCGAGGCGACGGGAGATGCAATATTAACAATGGACGCAGATGGCCAACAACCGCCGAAATTAATCCATGAATTTATTAAAAAATGGGAAGAAGGTGGCGAAATTGTTATCGGAGTTAGAGGTAGATATGAAAAACACGGCCTCATTGCAAAAATAGGATCAAAATTGTTCTATAAGATTCTTGGCATGATGGGCGTAAAAGACACCGTACCTGGCAGCACAGATTTTCGTATTATCGATAGATGTGTCGCAGATGAGTATAATAGATTAACCGAGCATGGTCGCATTACGCGAGGTTTGATGGACTGGATGGGCTTCAAAAAAGTATACATCGATTATATCTACGGGAATCGCCTGGCTGGAAAGCCTAGCTATAACTTTAAAAAGCTTTTCCAATTAGCAATAGACAGTTTTGTGAGCTTGAGCTCTGCCCCGCTAATCATATTCGGATGGATTGGTGCTTTTATTACAGTTGCCTCTTTAATATTGGGGATTTTCGTAATCATAGAGGAATTTATTATGGGGGACCCGATGCAACTCAAATGGACGGGCACGACTTGTTTAAGCATTTTTATTACTTTCTTGATTGGTTTAGTTCTTATATCACAATCCATTATCGCATTATATATTTCACACATTCATGCAGAAGCACAAGGACGCCCATTATATATAATTGACCATAAGAACTCGAGGAATTTAAATGAGAGAAAAGCTAAAAAAGCTAAAGAATCAACCTCTAATTAAAAAACACGCCGAAAAAATAAGATTCGTGCTAGTCGGGGGCTTCAACACGGTCTTCGATTTCTGCCTATTTGGCCTACTAACAAATCTGCTCAGTTTCCCAAAAGAAGTCGCAAACAATATCTCGACATCTATCTGTATCACAATTAGCTTTATATTAAATTATAAATTTGTCTGGAAGTCGAAAAAGAATTTATATCAAACGGCGCCGGGTTTTCTAATCGTCTCGTTGTTTAGCGCTTGGGTAGTGCAAAATTTAGCCATAAATCTCGTTACTTGGATATTTCAAGAAAACGGCGTAACGAAACTAATCGGAAAAGCTTTTGGTTCGATTTGTGGTATGATTACAAATTATTTCGGTTATAAATTAGTCTTCCGCGGCAAAGAAGATAAGACAAAGACTACTTTGCGCCATCATGATGAAGAACGGAAGCAATAGTCCTAAAGAATATCTGAACATCTAAAGCCGGCGTCCAGTTTTGAACATAATAAATGTCAAGGGCGCGGCGCTCATTAAATGATATATTACGACGTCCCGATACTTGCGCTAGTCCAGTTAAGCCAGATTTGACCGACAATAATAAGCCACGATCGCCGTAGTTTTTTAATTCTACGGGCTGTAGAGCGCGTGGACCAATTAAGGATATGTCCCCCTTTAAGACGTTGATAAATTGCGGTATTTCGTCCAGCGAAGTCTTACGTAGCCATGTGCCAAATTTAGTATATCGAGGGTCATTCTTGATATAGTCGCCTTGTTTGCGATATTTTTCAGACAATTCTGGCTTCCCCATTTTATTAAAAGCTTGTTCCGCCGTAAGGCCGCAATATTCTTGTTTCATACTTCGGAATTTTAGGAGTGGGAATTCTTGATTATAGCGCGTAAGTCGCGTATCCTTATAGATTGCGGGCGATTTTGGTTCAATTATCTTTTGAATGATATAAATAATCAGCATAGGTATCGCGGCTAATATGGTTAGAATTAATCCAAAAATTATGTCCATCGCACGTTTGTAAATTTTTGCCCCACCACTAAGCGGAGTGGCGCGAATTAAAATAATTGGCACTGCAGCGACGAATTCGACATTGCCGCTTTGCACAATTATCGAATCCTCAGCAGGAGAATAATAATAGAGCGCGTGATGGTCTACAGCCGCCTTGTTGGTCGCCTCAATATCTTTTGATCCAGTGTGAATAATCGCATGCGGGCGTAGTCGTGCTAGAGCAATATCAAGGTTATCATATTGACGTTTTCGCCACTCTTCTGGCACATATTTATCGCTAGCTACTACGCCAACCACTTTAAATCCGCTGTCGGCCGTAATTCCTTGGAGTAATTGCGTGGTATTATCGCTATTGCCAACAATTACCGTACGAATAAGACCCATATTTCGACGCAACAAGAATTGGCGGATAGCCCGAATAATCGTACGCGTAATAATCAAAACAATAAAATTAAAAACAATTGCATAAATTGCGATTGTACGTACGGGAAATAGCGAGCCGCGCGTAACATATGCGGTGGCAAAGAAATCGTAAGTAATTATCGTCATAACGCCAATAATGGACGCAAGAAATAGGCGCCAGTACTCTAAGCCGCGACGCCTAAGTATGCGGCGCGAATAAAGCCCAAGACTCGTAAGAATAACTAGCCAGATTGGCAGTAAGAGAACATTCGTTAAAATAAAATCGCGAATCTCGGAAGTGAAATAGTATGGCCGAGAGTCAATATGAGTGCGGTAATAATAAGAAAATGCAAAAGAAAAGACGATTGCCAATGCGTCACCTATAATCAGGCAGATGCGGTAGGAAAAACCTGGTTCTTTTCTCATTTTCGATAATTATATCATTGTCAGAGGTCGAGGTCGAGTAGGTTGGCGGCTGCCTTCAGTGTGCGCAAATCATCTTCTAGACTTCGCCGTTTACTGTCGGGTAGTTCCACAATATCACCCTCTTCATTTTCAGACGGCTTCATTTTAGCTTCTAGCTCAGTTATTTTTTGCCGAAATAGCGTCTTGGTTTCTTTGTAGTCTTGAATTGGGATTACTTTCAGTGAGCGGGCCGCATTTGGCACTTTTTTTAAAAAACCAGCCGATACGCAATTATTAATATGCTCTGCTACCGCTGATACGGAGCTTAGGTCCATTGCGCGCATTATTTCCCTGTATGATGGCGAATAATCGTGTTCTTCAGTATATTGGTCGATAAATTTTAGCAAAATCGTCTGTTTTTTCGTCGGATGCTTCATATAATATATTCTATCACGGCTTTTTTGCACATGTTTTCCACATGTTTGTGCACATTTTTCAAATATTTTCCCACATTTTTTATGTCTTTTTCCACATGCCTAGCTTTTTGCACTAAAAAGCCGCAAACCCGAAGGTTTGCGGCTAAAACTATCATAAATATGAATTATTTTTTGCGAGAAACAGTCAAGAAACCGTTGCGTGGGTTTTCGTTAACTTCGCGATCCTCAGGGAGGTCACATGGAGTACCTTTTTCGTTCTTCTCAGTCTTGGTGAAGAAATAAATGGTCTGTGGCTTGCCGCCGCGAAGGGTTACTTCGGACTTGTGAAGGTAGTAAGTGACGCCCTTTGAGTTAGTATGTTTGTAAGCCATTTTTAAGCTTTCCTCCGTTAGTTGATACTCTTATCTTATGACCCCTGTTTAATGCTGTCAAGGGGTTTAAAGCTTATTTTTTACCGTTTTTAATACTATTAGTGATTAAGAATAAATAATGCGATAGTGCTAATGACCCAAAAGATGATCCGACAGACTATCCAGAATGCAAGAATGGCCGCGATTAATATCACCGCGCCAGAAAGACATGGATACCAAATAGGAGAGGCTATATCATAACGGTAATTTTCAGTATTTGGCAAAACCGCCTCAAGTTCCGTTGTTAATGAAGCCGAAGATGGATATTTAGCTAACTCATTAGTGTAACAGTCAAGGTAGCGCCTATCGTAATACGGCCAGCCGTAAGTGCGCGCTCTGCCATCGCATATTTTTGCAACTTTTGCAAAGATATTTCCGTTAGGATTTTGGTCCGTGATGCCTTTTTCTTCTATTTCGGCTTGTTGCTTAGCTATAGCCTCTTTCGCATCGTGGATGTAAAGATTTTCGAGATAAAAAGGCCCCGTACCGAATATAACCGACTGTCGGCCGTTCTCTTCTAGAATATTAAAGATAATATGCTTTAATGTAAAATTGCGCAGCTCGTTTAAGGAGGCTAGAATTCTCTCGTTATCCTCTTTTTCGTCCGCCGCAAGCACAGCCTCTCGTAATTCGCTCATTTTTATATGGTCAAAACGTAGAAAAGTTGCGCCCAAAAAGATTAACAAAATTAGAACCAGGATTAGCTTCCAGGTGCTGATGTGGAAGATTTTAGACAGAGCCTTCTTAGACTTCCTCTTTTTCGACACTCCACCCATAACTAGCTAAATTATACCACAATCCAACTAGCCAGGAGACGCTAGGTATCAGCTTGTCATCGAAGAACGCAACATCTTAGATGATGGTATACTACAAATATGAATGTTTATTTTTCAGGTATAAGCGGCACAGGGCTTGGTCCATTAGCAGAACTGGCTCAAGATATGGGTTTGACAATATTCGGATCCGACTTAAAGCGTGGGGCTATTAGCGATGAATTAGATAATCGCGGAATTGAAGTAGAATATGGTTTACAGGATGGCACTTTCTTCAAAAAGATTAATCAAGAAAGAGGCGTGAATTGGCTAGTTTACTCTTCGGATATACCCGAAGATCATCCAGAATTAAAAGCTGCTCGCGAAGAAGGGATAAAATGCACAAAACGAGATGCTTTTTTGGCCGATTTGGTCGAGCAAAAAGGACTAAAAATGATAGCTGTTGCTGGCACGCATGGTAAAACTACAACTACTGCAATGCTAGTATGGGCGCTATCGCAATTAGAAATTCCCGTTAGTTACTTAATCGGAACGACTATTAGTTGGGGTAATGGTGGCCATTATGACAGCGCCTCGCAATATTTTATTTACGAAGCCGACGAATATGATAGAAATTTTTTAGCCTACCATCCATACATATCAGCAATTACCTGCATAGACTATGATCATCCAGATATTTACCCCACGGTCGGAGACTATCGCGCAGCGTTTGATAAGTTTATGGCACAAAGTGAAATTGTTGTTAAAAATACAACGATTAACAGCGCTATCACGCTTGTCGGCAGCTTACGCAGACAAGATGCAAGCATAGCACTCGAAGTAATTCAAAAAATTGCACCTAATATAGATTTTAATAAGATAGTCGAGATTTTAAATAACTTCCCTGGCGCTGGTAGGCGTTTTGAAAGAATAACGCGTGGCGTATATACAGATTATGCACACCACCCAAATGAAATTTCGTCAACAGTAAAGATGGCGGTTGAACTGAAAGAACGCGACAGATATGCTGGCCTAGCGGTGATCTATCAGCCGCATCAAAATACTCGCCAACACGAAGTTAAAGATCAATACAAATACGCCTTCGTTGGTGCCGATAAAGTCTTTTGGCTTCCTACATATCTAACTCGTGAAAACCCAGATTTACCAATCTTAACGCCGAACGAGTTATCTGATAATACCGAGACAAAAGAGCAAACTGAGGTTGTAGAACTAGATGATGACCTAGCGCAAAAGCTTCATCATCTGCATGACAATAATTGGCTAATCGTGTTGATGACCGCTGGCCCAGCTGACGACTGGTTGCGTAAACAGTTTGCGGAGTGAAATCACTCCTCTTCGTCATTCGACGTAATCATAAGATTATCGTCTGAAAGTGGATCTGGTCCGAAATCGTTTTTTGAGGCATTAATACGTTCAGACACTCGGTCGAGCTCTTCAATATACTCTGTTAAGGTTTTTTCAGTGATGTCGCCTTCATTGGAGTATTTTTCCTGAATATCATCATCCGTATTATGTTTCTCATCTTCCGATATATACCCTGGTCGCGAGCGATCAATATAAATATCACCTTTGCTGTAGAAATATAAGCTTACCGATGTTGTAATTAAGGCAATCATAATAGACCCCAAACAAAGTATTATGAGATTACGGCCGCCATGAATAGCCTTTTTATCTTTATCTTCTTTTCTACTCATCAGTATCTTCCTTTAATAAGTCGTCCCGAATAACTAAAACTGATTGGCGATGCTTGGAGATTATCTCATCCATGCGCTCCATACTCTTCGTTATATCTGCGCGCTTTTTGCGAGTTTTTTCGAGTTGTCGATAGAACTTAATTGGCTCATTCTTGCAATCCATATCAATTAGCGATTGTAATTCCTGAGAATACCCAATAAAATCATTGCGGAATCGCTCACGCTCGCTTTGAAATGCCGCTTGCTGGTTGGCTATATCCTGCTTCGCAATCCCATTTCTCATTAAGCGAAGGCTAAAGTTTGACATTAATCCAGAATAGATAGACTCATATTGCGTGCCAAGATAGACGCGACTTTTTGCGCCTACACTTTCAATTCGGCGTAGACGTTCCTTTATAATTGAACAGTTTTGCGAGATGGCACCAATGCGATTATCGTCAAGTTTAATTGCCGTAGCTGAAGTAGATGAAAAAACTACAATCATTGCGGTGAACACTAGACTGTAGTTAATTCTTTTCTGCATATCTATTATTGTAGCACGAGACTATTCTTCTGGCTCAACAATGGCGAGATGACAATCGGTGATTTGGTATTCATCAACTGCCGATGGTGAGCTCATCATAAGATCGACGCCAGAACCGTTCTTTGGAAAAGCTACAATATCGCGGATATTTTCGGTATTTTCGAGAATCATGAAAATACGGTCAATGCCAAAAGCGCAACCCGCATGAGGCGGTGCACCGAATTTAAAGGCAGCGAGCATACCGCCAAAGCGTTGCTCGACATACTTTTCGTCGTAGCCGAGGATACCGAAGACTTTGTACATGATTTCTGGATTGTGATTGCGGACGGCGCCAGAGCAAATCTCATAGCCGTTAGCGACCATGTCGTATTGATCGGCAACGATAGCAAGCTTCTCTTCGGTCGTATCGGCAGATTCGAGTGCTTCGAGGCCGCCTTTTGGCATAGAGAATGGGTTGTGGCCAAAATCGAGCTTATTAGCGCCGTCATCCCATTCGTAAAATGGAAAATCAACAACCCAACACAAGGCAACCTCGTCAGGGTTTTTGAGTTCAAAGTGGTCGGCAAAAGAAATGCGGAGTTGACCGAGCACTTTATTGACCTTTTCGCGCTTGTCAGCACCAAAGAAAACAGCGTCGCCAGCTTCGGCGCCAGTCTTCTTAGTAATGGCGTCCAATTCTTTTTCGCTTAAGAACTTGGCGATTGGGGATTTGATGCCGTCTGGTGTATAGGTAAGATAAGCGAGACCGCCAGCACCTAGCTTGCGAGCTCGTTCGGTGAAGCCGTCAATCTGCGAACGGCTTAGATCGGCGCCATTCTTAACGCAGATGGCTTTGACACATTCAGCCTTAGCAAAAACAGTAAATTTAGTGTCCTTGAGATTATCAGTCAAATCAACTAGCTCCATGCCATAGCGGAGGTCTGGATTGTCGACGCCATATTTCTCCATCGCTTCGACATATGGGATGCGTGGGATACTGTTTGGGTCGGTCAGAAGTTTTTTGCCACCAAAATCAGTCATTAGTTTGACAATGAGTGGCTCGACCGTTTTGCGAACTTCTTCGCCGCTGTCAACGAAAGACATCTCGAGGTCGAGCTGATAGAAATCGCCATAGAGACGATCAGCACGCGGATCTTCGTCGCGGAAGCAGGTAGCAATTTGGTAATAGCGCGATACGCCACCAACCATTAGTAGCTGCTTGAACTGTTGCGGAGCTTGTGGGAGTGCATAGAACTGACCTGGGTGTAGACGCGAAGGAACGAGGAAGTCACGTGCGCCTTCTGGCGAAGAGTTAGCGAGAATCGGGGTCGCAACCTCGATAAAATCGTTTTCTTCCATATAGTCGCGCATAAACTTGTAGTATTTGGCACGACGTGCGAGGCGCTTTTGCATGCTAGGGCGGCGAAGGTCGAGATAGCGGTACTTAAGACGGAGATCTTCGCCGGTTTCGACGCCTTCGTCGTGCGTATTGACCGGAAGTGGCTCGGAGCGGTTGAGGAGCTCGAGCTGGTCGACAACAACCTCGATGTCGCCAGTTGGAATGTTTGGGTTTTCGAGACCCTCGCCACGTTTGCGAACAGTTCCAGTGGCGCGAATGACAAATTCGTCACGGACGGATTCGGCAAGTTTGAAAGCGTCGGCAGTATTTGGATCAACCACGAGCTGAATGACGCCAGTGTGGTCGCGCAGATCGATGAAAATTAATCCACCATGATCGCGACGGGAATTTACCCAACCAGCAAGCTCGACTTTACCAGATTTGATAGTGAGATCTTTCGCTAATGCTCTCATATAGGTTGCTCCATTAATTATGATGATTAATAATGACTCGCGCATGCGAGCCATACTTTTAATAATTATACCATATTTGAGTATTAATAGCGAGAGCATTCACGATCTAAGTCGCGCGATTTAATGGTTTGACGCTTGTCGTATTTCTTCTTGCCCTGCCCGACTGCGATGGTAAGCTTAATATGACGCTTAAATGGATGGAGTTCGACAGGCACGATAGTGGAGCCGTCAACTTTGGCGCGCTCGAGGGCGGCAATTTGTTTCTTAGTCGCGAGTAGCTTAATATTTTCAGATGTTTCAGAGCCAAGAGTTAGGTTTAATAGCCAAAGTTCATGATTGCGAATTGTGACATAAGTACCTTTTAGCTGGGCGTGGCGATCGCGAATAAGGCGAACTTGGGCGCCAGTCAAAACCATGCCTGTTTCGATTTTATCGGACAAATTGTAATCATAGTGTGCGCGGCGATTGACAACGGCGGCAGGCTTTTTGACTTTTTTCATATTTGTATTTTAACACTTATTTGCTCTGACGACGAATCTTAAATGTGAGATATTTATGATAACAGAATTCAAAAAAGCTATATATTTTTGGCCCGATTAGCCGGATGAAAAAAGTTCCTAAATTTTGCATCGTTTTTTCGAACTTTGAATGCCATGTAGATGCATAATGGTGAATTGCGCGCGTGTTTTCGGTTTGACGCATTACGCCAGTACTGTAATGCTTTGGGTTGAAATATTCAGGTGCAAATACGGCAAATTTTTCATCATACACATGAGTTTTTCCATCAAGTTTTAGCCCATAAATATCCTCCGCATATATTGATAGGCTATGTACTGTACACATAAACGTTTCGTTGGTTATTTTCTTCGGCAGAAGCCCCTCATAGCGACGGAGTGTTTTTGCAATCCAGGCGGAGTGCTTCTTGGCGCCAAAAAAAGAAGTAGTAAACCAATATTTAGATTCCCAACAGGCTACGCCATCGTATTTAAGCAGGTCATCTAGGGGGCGCAGAAGTTCAACGTCGGTGTCCATATAGAAACCACCCTCATTATAAACCACGTACATCCGAATAATATCCGCAGCGAGTGCCCAACGCTTCTCTTTCATTGCTTTTGCGACTAGTGGGTATTTATCTAAGTCAATATCTTTTTCCGTCCAACACCTAATTTCGAAGTCTGGATGCATCTTTTGCCATTGTTCAATGTATTTTTTGTCTTGTTTTGGTATCGGCGCCGTGCCGACCCAGATGTAGTGAATCTTTTTAGGGATTGCCATATGATAAAATCATATCATGAAAATAGTAATCTCTACGGATGTGTATTATCCAATGATTAACGGCGTAGCGGTATTTTCAAAAAATCTAGCAACTGGCTTAAAAAAGCGTGGCCATCAGGTGATGGTTCTTGCGCCAAGCATTTCCGGCAAATTCTCGGTCGAAAAAGACCCAGATTATAACTTTACGGTAGTTCGCCTTAAATCTACTAGAATGTATTTGTACCCAGACCAGATTGAAAAAATCCCAAATGACAAAAAAGTATTGGGCATAAAAATGCCACAGCTTTTATATAAAAATGGCCTACACGTAAGCTATAATCCATACTCAGACATAAGGCGCGTTTTAGAGGATTTTAAGCCGGATATTATTCACAATCAAACGTCTGGTCCGCTCGCTTTGGCAATATTTAGATACGCAAAAAAACGCAATATTCCAATTGTAATGACCGACCATACCTACCCCGATAATCTCACACAACAAGTAAAGTTGCCTAAGTTTGCTAAAAAGCCTATAAATGCTGCAATGAATGCGTATTTTATGAGTTTTCTACGACGAAGCGAATATGCAACTTTGCCAACAAGACAAGCAATTACTGACCTACTGCCAAAAAATCATCATTCTTTTAAGGTCCCCGTTGAGGCTCTAAGTAACGGGATTGACTTATCGCATTTCACAAAAGGCCCAGCGAGCGAAGAGATATACAAAAAATATGCTATACCAAAAAATGTACCAATAATACTATATGTGGGACGAATAGATCCCGAAAAAAGTCTCGATATATTAGTCAATTCGTTCAAAAAACTAATAAAAGAAGCACCAAAAGCTCATTTAGTTATGGTTGGCGATGGGACCGCTCGCGAGAAACTCGAAAAAATGATTAAAAGAAAGAAACTTGGTAGCCAAACTCATTTCATTGGGCGAGTTATTGGCGATGATTTGTCGCAAATATATCGTACTGGTACAGTATTTGTAATCACGTCTAAAACGGAGACCCAAAGTATTGTGTTGATGGAAGCGATGGCTTCTGGCCTACCCGCGATAGCCGTCAATGCAGGTGCCGTTACAGAGTTAGTTAAAGATGGCGAAAATGGTTTCATATTTGAACCGGATGACACGGCTGGGATAGCGTCCGGTATTAACACCATTATTTCCAATAAAGAGCTTCGCGAAAAAATGTCAAAAAATGCACTAAAAATGATTACTAAACATGATATTAACTACACGCTTTCGCGCTTTGAAAAAATATATAACAATGTATTACAGAGCCATTCTAAGTAATGAAGCTAACTAATGAAGTTAGATATCGCATTGGCAATTTGTTGAGGTTTTTCGTAATTAATCAAATGCCCAGAGTTGGGAATAATTTTGATTTTACACGCATTATCATCAGACATGCGCCGAATCAATTCCAATGAGGTTAACTTATCCTTGTCGCCAATTATTAATAAATTGTCCTTCTTTGACGAAATAATCGTCTGCGAACGCATGGATATCTTTATATCCGCCATAATAGAATTTGCCGACGAAAAGCGCCCAGAATATCGATAATGTAGCTCGTCAATTTGTTTTTGTTTATTTTTGTCACATGTTAGATAGTGTGATATACAAAAAGATACTACTCTACTTTTCAATAAATTGTAGCGGAGTTTATTTGGCAACAACCGCAAAAGGAAAATCAACACAGAGCATATTATATTACTGATTATTTGGCCAGTATGAGTTCGAAAAATTGGCGACATTAATATAATTTTTCGATTCACGTCATTTGGGTATTTTTCGACATAGTTAGATACGATTATTGAACCCATGGAGTGGCCAGCAATATATGGTTTTGTTTTTAATTTTAGCGATCGGACATAGTCGTGAAGCCACTCAGCGTATCCATCTAGAGTTTTATTATCTAGTTCCAAGCGAGTTCCTGATCCAGGCAAATCTGGATTTATTATTTTATATTTACTGGACAATAAGCTCGCAACTTCAATTAACCCGTGATGTGTACCGCGCATACCATGAATAAGTAAGATAGTTTTTCTCATAAGTCTTCTAGTATTTTACGCGCCTCGGATATGGTTTTGGTTTGCATTAACTGATCGCGTATTTCAGATGCGCCCGGAAAATTATTTATATAAATCTTAAAGAAGCGCTTGAGCGGATCGTATGGCGATAAATTATATTTTTCATACAAATCCAAATGACACTTCATAAGCTCAATTAGTTCTCCCCTGCTATGTTCACGAGGATTCTTTTCAAAACAAAAAGGATTATGGAATACGCCGCGGCCAATCATTATTCCATCTACGCCCATATCGATATATTTTTGCGCATCGCTCGGTTTTTCGATATCGCCATTAATGATTAATACAGTCTCTGGCGATATTTGGTTTTTTAGCGCGATAATATCTGGAACAAGTTCATAGTGTGCGCCAACTTTAGACATTTCTTTTTTGGTACGTAAATGCACAGTAAGCGCAGCGGGCACTTCTACTAAAAGAGCTGACAACCATCCCTCCCATTCATCGACACGTGTATAGCCAAGGCGAGTTTTTATAGATACTAGTAAGCCAGCTGTTTTTGTCGCGCGAATTATTTGTCGCGCTAGTTCTGGATTACGGATAAGCCCTGATCCGCCACCAGTCGCAACAACGTGACGGTCTGGGCAGCCCATATTAATATCTATTGCTGAAAAATCCATTTCCTTCAGCGCCGCTGCAGTTTCCACGAACATTTCTGGCTTTGTTCCCCATATTTGAGGTACAATTGGTTGCTCAGATTCTTCGATTCGAAAACGTTCTAATGCGTTATGTCGCCCTTTCTCACTTGTATAACTATTTACATTTGTAAACTCGGTATAAAAAATATCTGGCCTTGCAGCTTTTGCGACAACTTGACGAAAAGCAATATCCGTAACACCCTCCATTGGTGCTAATATCGTAAAACCTGGTTTAAATTTTTTCCAAAAATCCATATTATTATATATTAGTTCATATTGACATTTTTTGTAAAGTGTTATATAATTGATTTAACAGTTGTTTTTCTCACTATTTTAAAGAAAGGTAGGTGATTATGCGTGAGAAATACAAGGATCCTTTCAATGATGGTTGCATTAACACTACTCTGCGCGTCACTGGTTGCATGCGCAGGGGCAACAAAACCGAATCAGCAGCAGCAGACCGTAAGCCAGCCGCCGACAGCTGAAGCTCAGCCCGAAGACAACGCGGGCGGCGTTGGTATTGAATCTCCGGACAACAGCAGAGCTGAAAAAGACAAGGAAGCTCGGGAAGAGCTTTATCCCGAAAAAGAGCCTGAGCATGGAGGCAACGTCGGTATCGAATCTCCGGACAACAGCAGAGCTGAAAAAGACAAGGAAGCTCGGGAAGAGCTGGAACGCCAGCAGGAAGAAGCCGAAAGGCAGCGCGAAGAAGAGGAGCGCCAGCAGGAAGAACAGGCATACTCTGGAAACGGCACTTATATCCTGAGTGACGGCACCGAAGTACATACCGAGCATAAAATCGAGGATTACATCGAGAGGAACGAGTATCGCGCAAGCGTAAATGGAGTTCCGACTGATCAGCACGAGTTTATTCTCGATGTTGGAAGACTGTGCTACGACATCTTTGGCTCTGGCGAGCTCGAAGGGGCAGCCGGTTTCGATTTTGCGGGCGGCGGAGTCGAATTCTCAGAGTTCGACGAAAAAAATCATCCACACGCAATTATCATAGAGGTAAGAGACGCCGACAACTATACTGCTTACTCCATCGTAAAGATGTTCGACTGCTCAATGCCGGCAAACTGGCTTCCTGACGATAGGCACACTATCAAAGTTGGGGGGTCATATATGCACCTGGATCTGGCAGTACTGCTCCTGTATGGGCTCGAGCAGGCGGAGACTAACCCTAGACGGGATATTTTTGCGGATATCTCGTTTGTAAGCAATTACGGTAGCAAAGACGCTCGACGTTGGCTGCCGTAACCGCTAAAAAACGCAACCATATTAGCCTCGCTACAAATGCGAGGCTTTTTTCATGCTGTGATTTTTTGATTCTTTTTGTCGCTTACGAAAGAGTTAATATGTATAATGCCAATTACATGTGTAAAGTTTTCGGTCGATTCAATGGTTAGTTCAACTTTTGGTTCTTGATAGAAGAGAGGACCGAGACCTTCTGGTTCATAATTCGCTATAAATATGAGTGCGTTCATTTGAGCTAAAACTGCGCGAGCTTGTTCTTTAGTTTGCCCGGTACGGCGAGCGATAAAGCCAAGCATCGAATTGTCTAGCGGATGCTCTTTTCGGTAATCTTCCATGTATGCAACGGCTTGATTTTTTTCATACACCCCCATGGCCACGCCGAGTTCTTGATCAAGCATATAGCGTTCGCATAAATGGTTTTCTTCGGTATCCTCGGTATAGTAAGACCCCAAGATTCTAGTTACATTCATAGCCTTGGTTATATTATTAATAGTATCAATAGCACCGCCAATAACTGGGGTAACACCTAGAAGTGCATCGCCAACCACAGATCCAGTATCCCCAGGGCTATAATTTGCTTCGATTGCCGGATCCGGATAACCCAATTCTGCACCACGATTAGCGTATTCCACATCACATTTCGCAATAAAGTTTTCATTATCTTTTTTAATCGGTGGATTAGGGTTATTTACAGGATCATAGTTATCGAATACGCCTTTTTCCTCTAGTCTTTTCATCATTTTCTCAGTATTCATACCCATCGTTGAGAAATCTCCCACATATTTAGGCATACAAAATGCGGATGCGTATTTAAAATCATCATTTAGGTAGTTTATTTCAGGACAGTCTCCTTCGGATATTAAAGTATCTAAAGAATATGCATGACTAGCCGGTGTCAGTGAAATTAGCGACTTTCCCGCAGTCGACATGAGCATAGCAACCTTCCCCATGATACTTTGCGTACTAAACGAAAGTTTACCAAAAGAGCGCACAAGCGAGCCCATAAATGTGTGCTCGGACGAGACATCAAACGGACTAAGCGTATACCTATCAATTCGCGCCTGCTCGGCGATGACTTCTTGTTTTGCAAGATTGTATGCGAGTAGAGTCTCAGGAGTCGCAGGTTGCATAGCGACATGCCTAGCTAATTCCCCCATAATTATTTCTGAGCCCCACATTAGCACAGCACTAGATTCAGGCCCCATCATGAATGATGAAAAATCTCTAGTCATTGCATTTACGGCTTTTGGCACCAAAACGTCAACTACGGCACCAACTATGAGTGAGATAGACGTTCCTAAGGCAACGCCGGCTAGGAGACCTAGTAATTTTGTCCCGCCAAGAGTTACCGCATCGCCAACCGCATCAACAACACCAGCGGCAATCCTAGCACCCGTACAAGCCTTGTAGCCAGTGCCGCCATCGATAGTGCTCATGATTCGACGAAATTGACTTGGACTAGTAATAAAAGACTTAACGATTGGATCCTCACTAGTAAGCTTTGAACCGCCAAAAACAGCAGCCATAGGCGAACTACTCATCATCGAACCCTCTACTTCAACCTCCTCACCCTCGCCAAATTTTAATACTTTTTTCTCAATCTTAGCAGCATATTGTGCAAATACATCAAATACCAAATCAAATCCGCCATCACCGGCCTGCATTCGCTGAACAGCCTCCAAGAAACGTAGTGCCATCACGGCAACCTGCGCCATTTCCATATTTTTTATCATGCTATTTATAGTCGTAGCGACAGTATAGAGCTGACATCCCCCGTTAACCAGAGTCCCTACAATACTAAAATCCATCCCCTTGCCGACTTCTTCTTCAACCATATCGCTAACTTTTACCTCAACATCATCCGGGGAGTCTATGTCTGTATGCGTACGGCCGCTTTCTAGGTAGTCCTCCTTTATTGGCTTATTATTATCATCAAGTAGAGTATTGCCGTCATCATCGACAGCATCTCTTTCTTCTGTTCTACCACTTTCAACATCACCACTCATCTTATGAGTGGATTTATCCAACGCTTCTTGAGAGTTAGTATCTACTTTTTCTTTCGTTTCATCGAAATCCTTACCATTGTTATCTTCTTGGTTAAGCTCATTCCGCGTAGCTCCAACTCTCCCCTTATATACCTTGGTACCCGTTTCTCCGTACGCTACTGGCACGCTACTGCCGACGGTCTTCATGCCAGCATCCAAATCCGTTGCAATCTTTGTATTTGTTGCCACTGCAGAGTCTAGATTATCAGCATCAACTTTAACTTCCTCGCCAACCTCGTTTTTAAAATACAGACTATCCTTGTCGCCTTCGCCTCTAACATCGACACCGGCTTGCGAGAGCTTGACTTTCATATAATCAGAGAATTTACTCCATACGCCACCCTTCGTATTTGTGCCACTCATTATCCCCTTGATTAGAATTCTGCTACGTACTTTGGCGGCAATTTCAACTGGATCGAATGCACTCTGAAGGTTACTTACCACGCCAGCCAGCATGGCACTTTGGCTACTAAAGAAAACACTCATACACATCGCTAATATAATGAGAATCATGCCGGCCGGTCCAACAACCTTAGCGGTATTTATTAAGCCGCCGTTTTTTCTTACATTTCTTGCAAAAGTGAAAGCGTTCCCCGATATGGAAGCTGCAACCATTTTAGCCGTCTGACCTGTGCGATTAGTCCACGTAGCGTCACCTCGACTAGAGCCATCTTTGTCAGATTGTTGATTTCGTTCACCCGCATCAAGAGCATCCCTCTCTTTCCCGGATTCCTGATTGTTATTGCTGTTTCTTCGGGGGTTATGCTCGTAGTCATAAATTCGGTGGTTTGCCCCGTCGCCAAAATCGACGTTTCCGGAGTCCTCAACCTTGTCTATACCGTGACCGGTATAATCATCATAATGACCACCATTATCCATAATTATCCTAATTATAGCATAAACAATTTGTAAATATCTAATAGGCACTTGCTTTTTTTATTAGATGATGATTAGATTTAAATAAGGAGTGCTATATTATGGCAAAAACAAAAATTCAAACAATAAGGTCAAATAAACACACTGCCATGATGATAATTGGTGGAGTTTTTCTTGTTGCGGTGCTTTGTTTTGGCGCTTTAGCTGGCGTAAAAATGGTAAGCAAGGACGAAAAAGCGGTAATTGAAGAGAGTGATATTAACACCGCAAATACGGAGAATGAACAAAAACAGCCGACTCCCGAATCGGATATTGACGAAAATTACACTACCCCAGGAAATGAAGCGAAGGCAAAAAATGACGAACTTGAAAAAAGACAACACCAGCAAGTAGAAAGAAATGAGTCTGGCCTAAAGAAAGCAAACGTATTATTACACGATCCTTATGTCGTAGGACAAAAAACAGTGATTAGTAGCACTATCACTAATATTGTCGAAACTGAGGGGACCTGTAGCTATATATTCACAAAAGGCACTCAGTCCGTAACGAAAATAACTTCAGTATTACCTAATGCAAAAAATACTGTGTGTGAAGCGGTAGTGCTTGAAAAAGGATCGCTCAGTTCGGGAGAATGGAAAGTAAGGCTTGAATATAAATCTAATTTATCGGAGGGCGTGAGTGAAACACAAACTTTTACAATTCAGTAAATTAATTGCCGTAGTAGCATTTTTAGCAGTATTCTTTGGGCTTGCTGTTAAAAATACGCCAGACTCTACCGCTATTAAGGCTACAGATTTTAAGGCTGGGCGCATTATTGATGATGGCGTTTTTTATAACTCGGGCAGTATGTCAGTAGCGGATATTCAAAAATTTATGGATAGCCACTTGCCAGCTTGCGACATGTGGGGCACTCAAAAAATCGGTTACGGCTATTACATAAAAGGTAAAGCAGTAGATCCAAATATTACTCGCGCAGAATATGCCAGAAAGATGCGTACCGAAGGTGGCGATAGTCGCTATCATGATGCACCATATGTCTGCATTAATAAGTACTACGAAAACCCAACTACGCATAAAAATAACTTCGCTACTAGAGGTGTAGCCGAAGAGGGAATGCTTTCGGCTGCACAGATTATTTACGATGCGGCAAAAGAATTCAATATTAACCCGCAAGTCCTATTAGTAATGCTAAAGAAGGAAAGTTACGCTTGGGGCGACGATTGGCCAACTAAAAATGAATTCGATACTATAATGGGCTACGCCTGCCCAGACAATGCGGCTTGTGATACGAAATATTATGGTTTTTATAATCAGGTAACCAGGGCAGCCTGGCAATTAAACTATTACAAAGAACATATTTATAGCTATAATTATCACCCGTTCACTACGAACAAAATATACTATTCACCAACATATTCTTGTGGTCAAAAATCGGTCTATATAGAAAATTATGCTACCGCTTCTCTCTATATTTATACTCCATACACCCCAAACGATGCGGCTCTTAGAAATTACCCCGGCACAGCAACTTGCGGTTCATATGGTAATCGAAATTTCTTTATGTATTTTAGCGAATGGTTCGGTAATCCGCTGCTTCCGAGTGAATATGAAAAAATAGAGGAAGCTTATGAGTTACTAGGCGGCGAAGAAAAGTTTGGGGCAAAAGTTGGAGCGGTCGGCACAAACAAAAATACTGGTATTTACTGGCAACAATACGAGAAAGGTTACGTTTTAGGCAATACGAAATATGGTTTTTATGAATCATCGGGTCCAATCCGTGAAGTTTGGAAGAGTTTAGGTTTCGAGGGCGGAAAACTTGGCTTCCCAGTAGATAACATAAAGACTAATGAAGAGACTGGAATTATCTTCCAACAGTACCAAAACGGCTATATTGTTGGTAGTGATAAAACTGGCTATTACGAGTCGATGGGCGGAATACGTGATTATTGGCGCAAGAATGGCTTTGAGGGAGGAAAGATGGGCTTCCCTGTTGGAAATATTGAAACCGACAAAGCCACTGGCGGAGAGTATCAAGCCTACGAAAATGGTATCGTTATAGGTTCAGCTAAGACTGGCTATTACGTAATTAGTGAAGAATATCTTCAAAAATGGTTAAAGAACCCGTCAGAATACGGCCTACCGTCTGAAGACGAGACTGATAAACAATTGACTTTACAAGCCGCCCTATTTACTAGTGATGGGTTCATTATTAGTGGCGACATCTATAAGAAATGGCTAAGTCTCGATCTTGGTAAGCCAATAGATATATTGAGAAGTAATGAGAACACTGGAATCTACTGGCAGGAATACGAGAAAGGTTACGTTTTGGGTAATGCAAAGTATGGCTTTTACGAATCATCGGGTCCAATCCGTGAAGTTTGGAAGAGTTTAGGTTTTGAGGGCGGCAAACTTGGATTCCCAGTAGACGACATAAGGACTAATGAAAAGACTGGAATTATCTTCCAACAGTACCAAAATGGTTATATTGTTGGGAATGATAAAGTTGGATTTTATGAGTCTACTGGCGCGTTACGCGAATATTGGCGCAGAAGCGGTTACGAGAACGGAAAGATGGGCTTCCCAACAAGCAACGTAAGAACAAGTGGTAATTATCAGTATCAGCAATATCAAAATGGTGTTTTGTATTATAATACTAAAACCAAAAAATACACTTGGTGAACTACTCAGTTTATATTCCATGCTTCCTAATGGCGAAATGTAGGCTATATCTGTTAAAATATAAAGGAAATGCCTACATTAAAGCGTAAAATTCTGTTTACTTCTCATACGGCTAATTTTCATAAGTTCAATCGAGCCCCTATGCGGATGCTGCGCGGAAAACTTGAAGCTCCATATGATGACCTTAATATGGGTGGATGGAGCGTAGATTACGCAAGTGCTAATGAAGAAAAAGTATATGACGCCGATTGTGTTTTTGAGGTGGATTTTGCGCGCAACCCATTACAGATTCATAAGCTCATAAAATCCTATTCTCAGCTAAAAACCATATTACGCGAGAATAATTACGATGCAATTCATACCCATACGCCAGTCGGGTCAGTAATTACTCGTTTGGCCGCAAAATCATTGCGCAAAAAAGGTAATTTAAAAGTTATCTACACTTGCCATGGGTTTCATTTTTATAAAGGCGCGCCGAAGCTAAATTGGCTGATTTATTACAGTATTGAAAAAATGATGGCGAGATATACGGATTTGCTAATCACAATCAATACCGAAGACTACGAATGCGCAAAAAAGCATTTTTCTTGCCCAGTTAAATTAATTAACGGCGTCGGTATCGATACAACGAAGTTTAATACTAAACTAGGTAAATCTAAGAAATCATCTCTCAGAAAAGAAATAGGATTAAAAGATGACGATTTTACTGTTGTGTATGTGGCGGAGTTTACGAAAAACAAAAATCACAAAATGTTACTAGAGAGCATCGCTGGCCCTATGCACAAAAATAAAAATCTAAAATTAGTACTGCTCGGAGTTGGCAAGATGTTTAATGCAATGAGAGTTTTAGCAAAAAAGCTCGGCATTGATAATCAGGTCTTGTTTCTAGGATATCGAAACGATGTGCATGAAGTATTACAGTGTTGCGATTTATGCGTCTCCACGAGTATTCGAGAAGGCTTAGGTCTAGGTGTTTTAGAGGCTATTCTATGCGGCTGTAGCGTATTAATATCCAACAATCGTGGACATCGGGATATAGTGGATGGTAATAAAAAATACCTATTCGAACTAGGCGATAATGATGCGTTAGAAAAGAAAATAATAAAAGCAATCAAGAACCCAGAAGAATATAGTATAAAGTTTTCGGAAAAGTTTTCTTTACGCTCTTCCCTAGCGACCATGAGAGAAATATATGAGGAATTATTAGGATGAAAAATGTTTTACATATAGTTGGCGGTTTAGATCGCGGTGGTGCTGAAGCCTATATTATGAATACGTTGCGCAATATTGACCGCAAAAAATATCGCTTTATTATTGCGACTTTTATGGCGCCGTCGAACGGAGACAAATATGCATATCAAGATGAGCTAGAGACATTAGGTGTTGAAATAGTGCGTTTGCGCGATACTCGTTTTTCTAATCCTAGGGACTTTGAAAAACAAATAGAGCTGCTCGTTCGAAAACGAGGCATTAATATTGTGCATAGTCATATAGATTTTATGTCTGCCCTAACTTTGGCTGGAGCAAAGCGTGGCGGCGCAGAAAAACTGATTGCTCATAGTCACAGTACAAATAATACCAAAATGAAGTCACCTATTAAGAAGTTTATTTCTATTTTTCTAAAACGTAAATTAAACAAACTAGCTACGCAAAGAATCGGGTGCGGACAGGCGGCAGGAGAATTTCTATTCGGCAGTAACCCTTTCACTGTCGTGCCTAACGGAATAGATATTGAAAGATATAAATTTAGCGAATCTTTACGTGATAAATTGAGGGGTCAATATAAGATTAATAAAAGCACCTCTGTATGGCTAACTATAGGTCGTTTAGAAGAGGTGAAGAATCAAGAATTTCTGATAGATTTAATAAAAGATCACTTCATTGATTCAAATGAAATACTATTTATCATCGGAAACGGATCATTGCACGACAACCTACAAAATCATATCAATAATTCCGGCTTATCCAACCGAGTATACTTATTGTCAGCGCGCGACGACGTAAACGAGTATTACTCGATGGCCGATTTTTTCGTACTGCCTTCACTTTTTGAGGGTGTTCCGACGGTTGGAATAGAAGCACAGGCAAATGGTTTGAAGTGTATTTTTAGTGACAGGGTCGCAAAAGAAGTAGCAGTATCCGAAAATAGTCTATTTTTGCCACTTGATCAGGATATTTGGACGAAAGAATTGAAAAAGAAGCCAAAAGGCATTAAATATCGCAATAATCTTCAAGACGAATCAATTCAGGCATACAATATTAAAATGACAGTAAAGAAACTGGAAGAAATATATGACATTTAATGCATTCACTAGTGTAATTATTTATTTCTTGGTTTTTTCATTATCTACAGTATTGATGCATATAGGCAGTAAGAAAAAACTAAAAACACTAACCATTCTTAGTTTATTAATTATTGTTATTTTCTCAGCAATCAGATTTGAAGCCGGTACCGATACGGCAACATATCGGACTTTTTATGAGCAAGTTTCAACTTCTACTATCGAACGAAGTATGGTTCGCTTAATGAGTGGTGAAATAGAGCCATTTATCCTATTAACTGCTACGGTCGGCGGACTTTTAGGCCTCGATGCGTGGTTTATGTTTGGTATTTTTGCGCTAATTACTATATTTTTCTTTTACAAGACCTCGCAAAAATTAGACAAAAAATACTATTGGGTTTTATATGGCGCATTGTTGATAATGGCTTTTCCTAATAGTTTAAATACAATGAGACAAATGGCAGCAATGAGTGTGCTTTCTTATTTACTAAGCAATATTATCGATTCCGTAATTAAGAAACAGAGAGTGCATGTTACAAAAATTGTTTTATTTTCACTATTTGCGATTTCATTACATTACTCGTCCGTGGCCTTATTGCCTATATTATTAGTTCCTTATATCGTTAATAGGTTCGGATATCATAAAGCCTTTTATATATTCGGGTTCTTGGCGATTTTTATCGTCACACTCTATAAGCCCGCTTTATTAATATTAACTACCGTGCGCATCGTGTCGCAAAAGCATTACTACACATTCGTAGATACGAGCGGATCATTATTGAATTTCAATTTCTTAATATGCGGCTCATTAGCCCTCATTGGCGCATTGCATTATCGACATCATAAAAACGCTAACCCAGTAAATGAGCATATGTTACCAATCATTATGACGGGTGCCGCTTACTCGGCAATTGGTTTTTATTCAGGATATCTTGGGCGATTAGCTGATTTCTTCTGGCCCTTTGCAATATTTATGCTTTGGCAAATAATATCCGAGACAAAAGAACCTCCTTTAACTAAAGTAGCCACAATCTATGCAATTGCCGCAGTATACTTCTTGTTGGCTTTCGTGATATTAGGAACAAATCAATTAATACCATACGATATTATAGGAGGATAAATGGACAATAAAACAGTTGCGACGATTGTAGTGACATATAATCGCAAGGAAATGCTTAAAGAATGCATTGAAGCTTTATTGAAGCAAACATATAAAAAGCAGCAGATATATATTATTGATAATGCTAGTACGGATGGGACAAAAGATTATATAAAAAAATATATAGATAACAAGAAAGTCTTCTATTACAATACCGGCAAAAACTCTGGTGGTGCTGGAGGTTTTAATTATGGCGTACGCGAAGCGCTAAAAAATAAGGTGGATTATGCGTGGCTAATGGACGACGATTCTATTGCCGAAGACAAGAACGCCCTAAAATCCCTAGTCGATAAAGCCGCTTTCCTTGAGGATAACTTCTCTTTCCTTTCAAGCATTGTAAAGTGGACCGATGGAAAGATATGCCAACTAAATAAACAGACACTAGACGGCGCTTGGGATGTAAATTTTGATAAAATAAACCATGGTTTGATTCCGGTAAAAACCGCTTCTTTCGTTTCATTTTTTGCTAATATGCAAGTCATTAAAGAAGTCGGCCTACCGATTAAAGATTTCTTCATTTATTTTGACGACAACGAATATTCGCTTCGATTAAATAAGATTAAGCCGTCATACATTGATATTGATAGTATTATGATTCATAAATCTCCAACCAATCAAAGCTCTTCAGTGACCTATTGCGACGAAAATAAGATTAATCGTCTATATATGCAATACAGAAATGAAGGTTATATTTTGCGCAAACATATCCCGATGCGCGACCATTTCAACTTTCGCTATAACTATATATTAAACGTACTGAGCGTATTGCGTTTTTCAAAAAATCATAAAGCTAAACGAATTTGGTATTATACGAAAGGTAAAATAGCTGGTAGATTCTTTAACCCAAAAATCGAAATGGAATAAAAAATGGAGCAAAAACACGTCGGAACAATAGTAGTGACATATAATCGAAAAAATCTTTTAAAGGATTGCATCGAAGCGCTATTAAAACAAAACTATAAAAAACAAGAAATATTAATAATCGATAACGCAAGTACTGACGGTACAAAAGAATACATCGATAATTTAATCGACAATAAAAAGGTGTTTTATTTTAATACGGGCGCAAATTTGGGTGGCGCCGGTGGTTTCAATTACGGTGTACGTGAAGCATTGAAACGAAATTACGATTATGTTTGGCTAATGGACGACGATACAATAGCAAAAAATAATAATGCCCTAAAATCCTTGGTAAGTAAAGCATCATACCTAAAAGACGACTTCTCTTTCCTTTCAAGTATTGCTAAATGGACAGATGGAAAAATATGCAAAATGAATCGTCAGGTAACTCCGCCTGTTTTATATGGCGAACCCGATCTTTTAGCAAATGGCTTAATTCCGTGTCTAAGAGGAACATTTGTAGGTTTTTTCGCTAATATGAAAATCGTCAGAAAGGTAGGCTTACCAATTAAGGAATTTTTCATCTACTCTGACGATATGGAGTATTCGCAAAGACTCTGTTCCGTTAAGCCAGCCTACGTCGATACGGGGAGCATATTATTACATAAAACTAAGTCAAACCTCGGGGCAACAGCAAATGTTGCTCCTGCCGAAAAAATACATATGTCTTTTTATGCTCATAGAAATCACGAATATAATATACGGCATTACACAGATAAACGAGATAGAGTTTTGGATTATAGAAATAAATATTTATTTTTTATTTACATTATTTTACGAACAGCTAAAGATCATAAACTTAAACGATGTTGGTACTACACGAAAGGTAAAATCGCCGGTAAATTCTTTAACCCAAAAATCGAAATGGAATAACAAATAACCCCTCTAGATGAGGGGCTATTCTTTTTAAATATCTATATCTAATGCCTTCTTAATAACATCATCCATGTCATAATATTTATATTCAGCAAGGCGTCCACCAAATATAACATTTTCCTCTTCTTTCGCTAAATCACGATATTTCTCGGCTAGCTCATTATTCTTTTTATCATTAATAACATAGTAAGCTTCTTTTTTAGGATCATCCCAATCGTCTGGATACTCGTATGTAATCACGGTTTTTGGTGACTCGGTTGACTCAAAATGTTTATGTTCAATAACGCGCGTATATTCCACTTCATGTCCGGTATAATTAACTACCGCATTCCCTTGATGATTTTCTTCATCGAGTATTTGTGTATCAAAGCGTAGCGAACGATATTCAAGACGCCCTAGTTTGAAATCAAAATACTCATCAATCATACCCGTATAAATAATCTTCTTTGCTATATCTTTATATTCTGCTTTATTATCAAAGAAGTTAGTATTTAATCTTACCTCAACCCCATCTAACATACCCTCGACAAGTTTAGTGTATCCACCGATAGGTATTCCTTGGTATCGATCGTTGAAATAATTATTATCATAAATAAAACGCACAGGAAGGCGTTTAATAATATCGGCTGGCAACTCAGTACAATCACGATGCCATTGTTTTTCTGTATAACCTTTAATTAGCTTTTCATAAATGCTGCGCCCAACTAGCGAAATCGCCTGTTCTTCAAGGTTTTGCGGGTCTTTGCCGGCCATTTCTTTGCGCTCCTCTTCGATGCGACGCTTTGCGTCTTCCGGCGTAAAAACATCGTCCCAAATTTTGGCGAATGTATTCATATTAAATGGCATATTATAGATTTCGTTGCCAATGCGAGCTACAGGCGAGTTAGTGTAGCGATTAAACTCTACGAAAGAGTTTACGAACTCCCACACATCTTTGTAGTCCGTATGAAAGATATGGGCCCCGTATTTATGAACATTAATTCCTTCGATTGTTTCAGTATAAACATTGCCTGCGATATGATCACGCTTATCAATTACTAGTACCTTTTTACCAGCCTGCTTCGCTCGATATGCGACCGTGGCGCCAAATAGGCCAGCGCCAACAATTAAATAGTCATATTTAGCCATTATTCATCCTCCTCAGTTATTAATTTTTCCGCAATAGCTATGTCTTTACTAGTTGTTATTTTAATATTGTCAGTATTACCTTCAATTATATGCACTGTATGATTATTATCAACAAAGATTGACGATAAATCAGATATCTTCGCCAGCTCTTCGGCCTTATATTTTTTGATACATTCCATAAAAATTTGAATATTAAAAATTTGCGGAGATTCATCAGTATATAGCTTTTCGCGAGGAAATATCTTTTTAATATTGCCATCATCATCAGAAGAGATAATGTTTATTGCGAGAGGATTCGCGACGGAGATGGCTGGATATTTTTCGGATGATTCTATAGCATTTTTTAAAACCTTCTCATCGATGAATGGTCTAACCGAATCATGAATCATAAAACAGTCAGATTCTTCAGGGTGAAAGTTATCATTAATGAAGTTAATCCCGCCAAGAATTGAGTCAAAGCGATTATCGCCACCTTCGGTGATATAAATATTTTTATTAAGCTCATACTCCGAAAGCAAGTCAGCCAAATAAACGCAATAACTCTTATTGCATACGATTACTATTTTATCTATCTTCTCTTGCTCAAGAAGTTTCTTCAGAGTACGAATTATGATTGGTTGGCCTTTAATACTGATAAATTGTTTAGGAACACCAGTATTTCCCATACGTGTCCCCTTCCCACCAGCTAATAGTAATGTATATAACATGCTACTCCTTTATAACGTATAATCGTTTGCGTTAATTTCTTTTGACTTAACCTTTTTAATAAATTCTTTGTATGGAATTTTGGACGAAAAATACACGTCGCCATGCGTGTTCGGTGCGCGAGATGGCTTCATATAATCGCCAAAATGCTGAGTTAAAATTTCGTCATAAGTTAATGGCATACTGATTGTAGTATCCTCAAAAGGTACTTCTTTGAATTTATGTAGACCTTTTTCTCTCATATAGTCTACCTCTTTGCCATAATTCACACTCAATGCGCCAACTATACCATTACCGCAGCCATTATATTTACGTGCTATTTTTTCATATCTTGCAAAATATTTACTCGGTCCGCCATGAGCCCAAACTATAATACCAGCAAGAAGACGACGTATCTTTTCTGAGGCCTTATTAGTGTCGCGATAATAATTCCGCAACGTTCCGCCGATCATAAATAACTGGCGCCGTTGACTTTTGCGTAATTTATCGTCGGCTGGATATTCATCTAGTGGGAAAATGTCTATAAAAATACCCTGATTATAATTGCGATTTATGTCACTAATCATTACACCAGTAGTGTCAGAATTGCGCAATTGAGCATGACCGCGGAATAGCCTGTCGTTATAATCCGTTTGGAAAAAGTATGGCTCTTTGAATTCTGAATCAGCAATTTCACGAAGCTTATCGTAATCTGATCGCAACATAGCTAAATCAATATCATCATCCCACGGAATATAGCCTTTGTGGCGAATTGCGCCAAGCATAGTGCCGCCAAATGCAAAATATTTAAGGTGATGTTTTTTGCAAACTCGTTTAAACTCTTCAAGCATTTGTAATTCAATTTTCCACACGTCGCGACGCTCTTTGGTGACTTTAAACACTGCACTCTTACTGCTTTTCATAGTTTTTGCGCGACCTCCTCTTTCTTATCTTTGTAGTATAAATAACTATGCCTTGTATCGAAAAACGTTTTTCCATGCCCAGTACCCACACCTACAGTTTTTAATTTTGGCGGAGTCATATAGTCTCCATAAAGTCTTGTTAAATATTCATCATAATCTTTAGTTATTTTCGCTTCTAGATATTCAAATGGCACCTTGATAAAGTTTCCTTTTTTCAGCCAAGATGTTTTTCTTAACTTGGTATATGGCCTGAAACCAAGTTTGCCACACTCCATCGTGTCTTCGTTATTATGTTTTTGAATTAGTTTGGCGCAATATTTAATTAAATATCTAGGTTTAATAATAAACTGAAACATTTTTTTTGCCATATTTCCATCATCATGGAGGAATAGGCGACGTATAAAACTAATTTTATCTAGAAATTTTTTGCGTTTTGTGAGATTGTCTGGAACTTTATCGAGAGGAAAAATATCAATTGAAATCCCGCAATTATAATTATATTGAAGATCGACTTTAATTATAGCCGTAGTGTCAGAGCGGCGCAATTGAGTATATTGTCGATAATATTCCGGTTCAGTACGTTCATTCTGAATAAAATAAGGTGGTTTTAGTTCTTTTTTGGCATATTTTAGAAACTTCTCATACTGATCACGCATCAACGCTACATCGATATCATCATCCCATGGCACATAGCCTTTATGGCGAATCGCGCCTAATAAGGACCCGCCATCGAGCGTATAGTCAATATTGTGGCGGTCGCAAACTTTTGCAAATTGCTCAAATAAATCCAGCTGAACTTGCCAGATTTCTTTCATCTCCTTCGAGACTAAGTAACCATCCCTAACTTCAGATTTTAAAGAGAGCTTTTTTACTCTTTTTTCTCTCTTTACATTCATAGTCGTATTATATCAAAAGAGGTATCTAGCGTCTAACTATTTTATCTTTAACTTTTTGTATCTCATAGTCTAGAAAATGGTCATGAAGTATAAATCTTAGAACAATATAGTACACAACCACACCGCATACTATTTTCGTAGCAACAACAATAATCGTAGGTGACGACAATAGATTATTCAGAAGGAAAAGAACCAAGAACATAACTACGCCGGAAATAGAATAGTTAATCATAGGCTTAAATACGATTTTGAGCGGCATATATTTCCTCAATAGCAAAACATGCATAACGGTGATTACAATCTCTGCAATCAGAGAGCCGATAGCGGCGCCATAACTTGCTAAAATCGGTATCAAAATTAAGTTACAAACAATATTAACGGCGGCACCCATCCATAAATAAACGGCTGTGCGTAAGCGTTTACCGATTGGAATTAGAAATTGCCCGCTAATACAGTTGCTTATCGCTATAATGAGTATAATTGGCGCAAAAAGCGGCAACAAGGTTTGAACTTTCTCGTAACCTTCGCCAAAAAATATCAAAGAAAAGGCTGGCCCAACCGCAATAAGCCCAAACACCATAGGACACGTGATCATATAAATAAAATGAAATGATGCTTTTATGCGATCTTGTATCTCTTTCTTTTTTCCTTTTCCATATAAAAAAGCCATGCGTGGCGCAATAACAGCATTTAATGATGTAATTATTATTAAACAAAGTTGAATTATTTTATAAGCTTGTTCATAATAACCGTTTTCCGCTTCGGAGCCAGTAATGAAACCGAGCATAGTTTTGTCTAGAACTGTATATATAGACGTCGCAATTTGCGGAAGAAAATAAATGATTGAATCTTTCCAATATTTAAAGATGCGGATATCTTTTAGAACTGGCTTATTAATAATTTTAGGGAGTTTAAACCATAATAATATTGACGATAGTAAGAGCGAAACACTATTAATTAACACATATATCGGTAAATCATTACTAGTATGCACAAATACAAATATTGCCACTACGCTACATATTTTTATAAAGATATTGCGGACAGAAATATATCGATACTCTTCTAGTCCACGATATAGCCAAGCCATATCAGCAACTGCAGCCACAATATTAATAGCCATTATCCATTGAACGCCAGGATAACTGCTAAAGAATGTGACGTAAATAATGTATGCCAAAAAAGAGATAGTTCCTACGATGGCTTGATAAAAGAAAAGATCCCAAAAAATTTTAGAATATGCTTTACGATCATCTTGATGAAGGGCAATTTCGCGCTGACCGAGGCTTCCTACGCCGATATTTGCTAATAATACAAAGTATGAAACGATCGACAAAACAAAACTATTAATACCAATATTTTCAACGCCTAAAATACGCGACAAATATGGTATCGTAACAAAAGGCACAATTACCAATAATACTTGGTAGGCGAGATTATATATATAATTTTTCTTGACACTTTTTTGGGTCATAATTAGATATGCTTATACCTCTCGCGTAAATAAAACGACAATGGGCGCGTTAGTAAATAATTACTGCCAGCAACAATACGCGATTTTATATCTTTTTTGAGAACTTCATATATTTTTGGATGTGTTTTTTCTATATCCGTATAAAGGGTTTTAATATCTTGCGTCATGTTTTCATCATGAATTAATAGCAAAATGTCGAGATGATTAATTATTAAGCCAGTTATTTGACGCGCTAAATAATAGTTTACGTTTGGCTGGAGTTGGTCTTCTACATCCTCATAAAAATCCAACATTTTATCAAGCATTATGCGATGATTGACGCGGTTTTTGCGAAGTTTTTCTGGACTCGTACTCTGCCCTGGCATACCAACACGATATTGGTAAATGTCTAAGTCAAAATATATTGCTTTTTTAAGATATGGCGTAGGGAAAAACATATACTCAGCATCCGTATAAAAGCCTTTGTCTAACTTGACATGTTTTTTCATGATTTCCGTACGAAATATAGTGTGATGCATACGAAGTGGTGGGTTCCAATGATATTCATAATCACTAAAGTCAAAAACCTCATTTGGGGTCATGTCGGTTTTGATGGTAGGATAATATTTTTGTTTACGCTGATGAAATGGTGTATAGTTTGCAAATACTACATCTACATCTATCTTTTTCAGTTTTTTAACCAATTTAGTAAAATCTTTAGGGTTTACCCAATCATCCCCATCGACCATACGGAAATATTTACCCGTAGCGTTTTTAATACCATTATTAACAGTTGCACCAGGACCAGCATTTTTCTGTGTAATGACTTTAATGGACTTTGGATATTTTTTTGCATATTTCTCTGCTCTTTCGACAGTATCATCCGTTGACCCGTCATTTATAACCAGAATCTCCACATCATCAATAACGTCGGAATCGCAAAATGATTTTAGATTGTCTTCAATCATTTCACCAAGATTATAAGCCGCTACCGAAACGGATAGTATTTTTTCGGACATTATTTCTCCGTACTGAAATCAAATTTAATGAAGATAATCACGGCAGCTAGTGCAACCATCGCAAAAGTAGCAACAATACCCATGAATATATCTTTTTTCAAGTTTGTACTTGCAGCGGCTTGCTGGTCGATCTGAAGAATAGTAATTTCATATTTGTCAGCATCACTATATACACCATCGACTAATGAGCGGATATTTTCGCTTATTTTTTTAATATTTTCTACAGCAGTATCCGCATCGCTTTCAGTGTCAGTAATTGTAAAGACGCCTCGATTTGATTCTTTCACTTCTATATGGCTAGCAATATCTTTAAGGCCTATTCTTTCTTCGATAAGTATGTCGCTAGTTAGAATTTCTTTAAACTGAACGTATGGCGAAACGGCTGCGCCTTGATCCACTTCCGCGTTATATACCATCACCTTAAGGTTTGCTGAATAGGTGACTTTTGAATTACTAATATATATATAACTGCCAATTAGACCTATTACGGCAAATACAACTATTAAAACCCAATATTTTCGAAGATATTTTAGGTAGTTTTTAAAGGTAAATTTGTTTTCTGAATTTTTAATCATTTGATTAATCCTTATTCTTCTTTAGATAATTAATTGTATCGCGCATAGCATCATCAATAGTTAGTTCCGTATGCCAACCAAGTTCGGAGTTAGCTTTATGAGCATCAGCCCAGAATTCTGGTAAATCGCCAGCTCGACGCTCGATGATTTTATATGGCAACTTTTCATTGCTAGCTTTTTCAAATGCGTTAATAATCTCCATAACCGAAGATGGCTCGCCGGTGCCTAAATTATACACTTCTACGCCTTTCTTAAGATGATTTAGGCAAATTACGTGCCCTTTTGCTAGATCAACCACATGGATATAATCACGGCGACAAGTACCGTCTGCGGTCGGGTAATCATTCCCATAAACCGAGAGTTGGTCAATTCTACCATCCCATACGCGCATTATGATAGGCATAAGATTGTTTGGGATCCCATTAGGGTCCTCGCCGAGTAGACCAGATGGGTGAGCGCCAACCGGATTGAAATATCTCAAAAGAATCGCTTCAAAATCTGGGTTAGAAGTTGCGTAATCCTTAATTATTTCTTCAATAAAGTATTTAGTACGACCATATGGGTTAGAAATACCAACCCCAGTCTGCATAGTCTCAATATATTCTGGTGAATCTTGAACACTATAAACAGTAGCCGACGATGAGAAAATCAGTTTATTTACATGGTGATTTTGCATAGCTTTTAGCAGATTTATAGTGCCAGTAATATTATTATGAAAATAAAGAAGGGGTTTTTCAACAGATTCGCCTACAGCCTTGAGACCCGCGAAATGTAAAACAGCGTCATATTCGTTTTGGTCGAATACTTTTTCAAGCTCTTCGCTATCCAGTAAATCGACTTTGTAGAAATTTGGTTTTTTGCCAGTAATCTCTTCTATCTTGTTAATAACCGTGCTTTTACTATTAAATAAATTATCAACAATATCCACCTCATATCCGGCCTTAATCAACTCTACGACAGTATGAGAACCAATATATCCAGTACCACCAGTTGCTAAGATTTTATTCATATTTATATTCTATCATATCTGTATATGGTAAAATAATGTAATGAACAACAAGTCTATTGATGGACTTCAACGGAGGAGTGGGACAAAAACTGCGAGAATAAATAGTGCTGCCTCCAAGAAGCGCGCTACGGTAAAAACTAATAGCTCTCTTGGTGTTAATAAAAAAGTCACCAAGAGAAAAACGATCGGCATTACGGATGGTAAAAAGGACTTAAAAAAAGTAATTGCCGAAAACGAAAGATTAGATAGAGAAAGAAAAACATCAGTACAAAATGACGAATCAGTGAAGGAGTATCTGTCTGCTATACAAGATATAGACCCTACCGACCTAGTGGAAGTGCCTAGAAAAGAAAAATCTAAGGCATGGTATAAGGATAAATTAAAAAATAAAAAAGCAGATAAACCAAAAAAGAAACATAAAATTGCGAAACGTGTCGCCATAGCGGTAGTATTAATACTCGTTGTAGGGATTGGTGCTTTATATTTCTACCTAAACGATTTCGTGTCAACAGTAACCGATAATGGAAATATTCTTAATGTTATTTTTTCCGATCCAGATACTCCTCTTGAAAAAGACGAAAATGGTCGTACAAATATCCTAGTTTTCGGCACAGAGGGATATGCTATGGACGATCCAAATTATGACGGAGGCTTTCTTACTGACGCAATGATGATTCTCAGTATCAATCAGGATAGCGGTGACGTGAAGGCCGTCAGTTTGCCACGTGATTTAAAGATGCAGCGAACTTGCACCGCTACAATGAAGATGAACGAAGTCTATTGGTGTGAATATCTCGACTATCTCAATAGCTCAAATAAGACAAACGATCTGAAGAAGCAGAAAGAAGACGAAGGCGGTACAGCTCTCGCTAAAAAATTCGAAGAAGTTACTGGCTTGAAAGTACATTACCGCGTACATGTGAACTGGGCAGTATTAATAGACACTATAAATGCACTTGATGGCGTAGATGTTTGTTTCTACTATCAGAATAATAAATGCCCAGAAGATGTTACTGCAATTGAAGTATCCGACGAAAGAGGTCTATCTGAACAAAGCTACAACAAAATATATTTTGCCTATGAGACTAATAAGAAATATCACCTGGTTGGCTACCAGGCGCTAGAGGTAGCGCGCGCTAGAAACGCTAGTGGTGGTTACGGTGCTTTGAATGGGAATTTTAGCCGAGAATACTTCCAGCAGCGCATTATTGAAGCAACTGCGAGAAAGGCCAAAGAAAAGAAAATCACAATTGAAACTGTTTTAAAGCTAAAACAAACCATGGGCGATAACATACGAACAAACTTCAAGGATACCGAGCTGAAAACGCTAGTTAAGTTAGTAACAACCTTAAATACCGAGCACCTCGAAACAATTTCTCTCACGGAAGCGAATCTGTTAACGACGTCATATATCAACGGTATTTCTTACGTTGTGCCAGCTATGGGTACTTATGAGTACGATAATATAAAGAGTTACCTAAAAACTATAATGCGCGGCGAAGATTATATCACCGAGAACGCAAGCATAGTGGTATTGAATGGAACCGATGCCTCGGGTATAGCTTCAAATGAGAAGAACGATCTTGAAGATGAAGGTTTTACGGTTAGCCAGATAGCAAATTCTCCAGACGAAAAAGGATTATCAGACTTTGATGGTATTAAGATCTATCAGGTCGATGCAAGTGCTAAAAAGACCGCAGCAGCCCTTAAAAAGCGCTATAAGGCCGAAATGATTACGGAAATACCCGAATCATTAAAGATTTATGATTGCGACTTTATAATCATCCTAGGAAACGGCTACGACAATTAGATAGAATATAGTGTACTAGATATAGAAAGCCTCCCATAAAAGCATGGGAGGCTTTTGAAGTGATTAATAAGTCGAAAAGCGCGCACTATTTTATAGCCTCTTATTCTTTTAACACCTACTAATATATCCACTAGCATATACCACCATCATTATCTATGATTGGCTATCTATGAATTATTGTTTAATTTTACCCACAAAAACATAATAGTTTTAAACACCCCTGTTGATGTATAATAATTGATTTTTCGTGAAAATATTACGCCAATCTGTTAGTTTATAGTTGACAGCCAAAAAACAACCAAAATACTGTGGAAAACTATAATCTATTCCCTTCTATAATCGCTCATCAAAAAGCCCCGCATTAAGGCGAGGCTTTAATTGTCTTGTTATGGTTTATGATTCTTTCTTTGCAATATGAAGACGACGCTCGCGACCTTCACCTGTACTAAATGTCTCAATGTCGGAATAGTCGCCGGCATATCGATGCACAACGCGTCGATCGGCAGCGTTCAAATCAAGGATTTTTTCGCGACCAGTGCGACGCACCTCATCAATCCAACGCTCTGCTTGGTGCTCAATTTTATCAGCTCTTTGACGTTTATAATCGGCTATATCGATATTGACGCGAGTCACCTCTGCATTACGCGCAATAAGAGTCATCATAAGAACATGCTGTAATGCGCGGAGATTATTTGCATTTTTACCTATCAATAACGAATTCATACTGGTAGATGGGATTGATAATTGAATTACATCATCCTCTATAGTTGAATAAACCGCCACATTAATACCAAAGAAAGACAGAAGGTCTTCTAGGTATTTCGTCGCAAAACGAATTGATTCATCGGTATTCATAATTATCTCCTTTTCTTTTTATCCGATGCCTTAATTCGTGTGATATGTACTTTTTCATTTTTATTTTGTTTATTATCGGACGCATAGTGCGTCTTTTTTGAATCAATTTTAGTAGTACGATCATCAACAATGACGGCTTCTTGCGCTTCTTTGAGTTCTTTGAGGATCTTCTTATCCGCCGCAGCCTCCATTTCAGTATAATCCTGATTTAGGATGCGTTTTTGCAAGAATACTGTTATGGCGTTATTAAGAAGGTAGTATAGCACTAATGCGCCCGGGAGATTCATCATAATGAGTAGCATCATGAAAGGCATCATCCAAGTCATCTGACTCTGCGCAATCATGTTAATTTCATCTTGACTAGCTTCCTTACCTTCGGCCGCTTCCTTCATGATGTCGCGCATAGTACGGCGTTTTTTGCCATTTTTGCGAGCAGGATCCTGCTGGCGAGACATAATAAATTGCATTAGCGCAGAAAGAATGGCAAGAACAAATATAAATATCGAGCTAACTGAGCCGAAGCCGGCTGTAGTAGAGAGATCAATTGTGCCGAATAGTTTTGGCGCAAATTCTAACTTAGCGTTTTCGTCGCCAGATTTAACTTTATCTAGATATATGTCTTGCTGCGTAATAAGGTCATTAATATGATTCATGGGCTCTACGAAGAAATAAGCGGAATGTTCTACCGTATAAACACTATCGTCTCTAATATATGGACGAACCGCAACATTAATAGCAGTAAATAAGCCTATAAAGATGGGAAGCTGAATAAGAAGCGTCAACATGGAGCGAAATGGCTTAACATTTTTGCGCTTATATAAATCCATCATCTGAAGAGATTCAAGTTGGCGATTGCCCTTGCAGTTCTTCTTAATTTCGGCGAGCTCTGGCTGAATTTCGCGCATAATCTTCGTCTGGTGAAGTTGACGCTTCATTAATGGCCAAGTCAAAAGCTTAACTATTATTGTAAATAAAATAATGGCGAGACCAAAATCGCCAACTAAAGAATATATTACAAAAAGGATGTTTACGATTGGACGGACAATAATCATATCTAGAAAAGCAAACATATAACTCCTTTGACTCTTTTAATTATAAGATACTTGCCTCTTTAAGTAAATCTCTGATGGTTTTTTGAATTACCTTAAAGTCCATATCTAGTATTTCTTTTGAATAGATAATAAAAATACAGTCAACCGGTTTCTCGATCTTAGGCAGCTCCATACGAATAGCCTCGTATACGCGGCGGCGTATACGATTGCGGCCAACGGCTGACTTTAATACTTTTTTGCTAACAACTACCGCATAACGCTGTTTGTTACGGCTATTATTCGCAAAAACCAGGGATATTTTCGATCCCCGGATTGTTTTGCCATTTTGGTAGGTATATCGTACCCCACCCCTAGAATGAAAACGATATTTCTTTGATAACATTTATATTAAGCAGTTAGACGAGCGCGACCTTTAATGCGACGGCGAGCAAGAACCTTGCGGCCATTTACGGTTGAATTGCGCTTACGAAAACCATGCTCAACTTTGCGTTGGCGCTTATGTGGTTGATAAGTACGTTTTGGCATAAAATTATTCCTGACTGTATAATTATTGTTTTATTAAAAGAATTATGTCTATTATAATGATTTTTTACACATTTTTCAAGAGCTTTTCCACATACTCGCTTCCCTGTTTTGTGAGAAAATGGGGAAAATTCTTATCTGTTAGGGCTAAAAGTTATTAGAAAATATTATTTCGACCTGTAAAAACCTGTGGAAAAGTCGTATAATGAATCTTATAGAAAGGGAGGTCAAGTAATAATATGCCAAACGAATGGCAGACCGTATTGGATGAGATAAAGAACAACGTATCCGAAATGGCCTATGAGGCGTATTTTGTTCGGTTTAAATTTGTCTCAAACGAAAACGGTATTTTAACTACCTCCGTGCCAAACGTGTTTATTAAAACACAAGTCGAAGGTAAATTTCATAGCACGGTAATCGACGCTATTCAAAGTGCAAAGATTAACTTTGACGAATTAAAAGTTATTATTGACGGCAAGGAGAATAAAACAACTGTCAGACGTGCAGTAGAAATCCTTGATAACAACAAACCCGTTACAAATATACCAAAGCCCGCCACTACTAGTTCTGTAATCACATACGGCGACTCGAAGAGGTTTTCGACTGATAATAATGGTCTTAATCCAAAATTTAGACTAAGTAATTATGTTGTTGGTAGTAATAATGATTTAGCCGTTAGTGCTGCACACGCCGTGATTGAAAATCCGGGTTTACGTTATAATCCGTATTTTATCTACGGTGGCCCAGGACTAGGCAAAACACATTTAATTCAAGCAATAGGCAACGAAATTCTCGAACGTAATCCAGAGATGCACGTTTTATATGTTACTATTGAGCAGTTTTATCATGAATTCGTTGAGGCGATGCGCAAAAAGATTGATGGTTTTGCCGAAAAATATCGCAAAGTAGACGTATTAATCGTAGATGATTTTCAATTTATCGTGAATAAGGAAAAGTCTCAAGAGGAATTTTTCCATACATTCAATGAACTACAACAGCATGATAAACAGATTATTATCGGGAGCGACCGTCTCCCTGCTCAGATTGCTACTATAGACGAACGCTTGGCGTCTCGCTTAATGATGGGCGTTCCTATCGATATCCAAATGCCAGACTTTGAGACACGATGTGCGATTTTAAAATCTAAAGCAGAGATGCTAGGAGCAGAAATCGACGATAAAACTGTGGAATTCATTGCTGAAAACGTGCGAGATAATATTCGTAACCTTGAGGGGAAATTAAATCAAATATTAGCCTTGGCAGAATTAAGAGGCGTACCAACTTACGAATTAATCGATGATAGCTATATCGCACAGACAAGTACACGAGCGAAACGCAAAACTATATCGGTAAAGCAGTTGATTGATAAAGTCGCTAAATATTACGACTTAAGCTCAAAAGATTTATTAGGTACAAGCCGTATAAAAAATATTAAGACGGCGCGCCAGATAGGTATGTATTTAATGAAGGAAGAGTTAGGACTTAGTACGGTGGAAATTGGTCGAGAACTAAGTAAAGATCACACGACGATAATGCACGGGATAAAAGTTATAAAAACTAATCTAAAAACAGATTTCAATTTGCGCGAGCAAATAACGGATTTGAGGCAAAAAATTTATACAAGTTGATGAGATATGTGGAAAAGCCGTGAATAAACTTGTAGAAAAGATGGTTTAAAAGATGTGGATGCTAAATGTGAAAAAGTACAAAAAGTGGAATAATCCAAACTCATCGATCAACTTTTTTACACAAAGCCCGTCTTTTGCACGAGTTTTCCAAAATATTTTCGACAGGTTTTACACAAATATTTCACCAATTACACCCCTGTTAAATATGAGTTTTACCAGTTTTACACATAGAACTACTATTACTACTACTAATTTATTAATAATGGAAAAGGAATAAACTTTTAATTGGAGGAGAAAATGGAGATTGAAGTATTACAAGACAGACTCGCTAAAGCACTAAATACCGTAAGTCGTGTAGCTGCAAGCACAAAAGCTGGGTTGCCAATCTTAAGTAATGTCCTTTTAAGAGCTGAAGAGAATCAATTAACATTAACAGCCACGAATATGGAGATGGCTATAGTTCAATACGTTAATGCGAAAGCAAAAAAGAACGGTATCATTACGGTACCAGCAAAGCTTTTAGCGGAATTTGTTTCTAACTTACCAAAAGATAACGTTGTTATTAGTACGAAAGATGATAAGTTGACTGTTTCGGCCGGCAAATATAAGTCTACAATTAATGGTATTTTGGCGGATGATTTTCCGGAATTGCCAAAAATCGATGAAAAAGAAGCTGTTATTTTTAAGATTAGTGTGGATATCTTTAAAGAGGCGGTTAATGAGGTAATAATTGCTTCTAGCAATGATACGACGCGTCCGGCTTTGACTGGTGTTTATTTTAATACTTTCGATGGGTCGTTATATATTGCGGCAACGGATGGTTATCGTTTAGCCGATCGTAAGTTTGTGGATGAAGTAAAGAGCGAAATAAAAGCTATTGTTCCGACAAATGCTCTGCAAGAGGTAATCCGTTCTATTTCGGATAATATGGATGAAATAGAAGTTTTAATCAACGATAGTCAAATTCGTTTTAGGATGGGTGAAATTGAGATAACTTCAAAACTAATAGATGCAAGTTTTCCAGATTACCGTCAATTAATTCCGAAAGATTGTTCGAATGTAATTGAGTTAGATAAAGCGGAATTAATTAGAATGACGAAGGTTGCGGCGTTATTTGCGCGCGAAAGTGGCGGTTCGATTGTTTGTGAAGCAAAGAAAGAAGAAGGAAGCTTTTCGGTAAGTGCGGTTGCGTCGGAACTTGGGGAAAACTCTTCAGCTATGGAGGCGGTAGTTTCTGAAGATGGAAAAGTAGTACTTAATTCACGATATTTATTAGATGCATTGAATTCGACGATTGAAGGAAAGATAACTTTCGGCTTGAGTGGAAAACTAGCTCCAGTAATAATTAAAAATGCTAAAAATAATGATTATACGCATATCATTATGCCACTTAAAAGCTAATGAATATTGTTAAAATAGTTAGTTTAAAGAACTTCCGTTGTCACGAGGAATTTGATTTAGATTGTAATCGTCCGACGACTTTAATAATCGGCGAAAATGGAAGTGGAAAAACTTCGGTTTTGGAGGCTATTTATCTTGCACTACGTGGAAAAAGTTTTAAAGGTGTGGATAAAGAAATCCTAAAAAGAGAGGCGGATTTTTATCGAGCCGAGATTGAATTAATGGATGCTCAAAAAATAATAATACGTTTTGATGGCCGAAAGAAAGAATTTGAGATTGATGGAAAAAAGAGTCTAAGGCTACCGAAGAAAAATCGTTATCCGGTAGTGCTATTTGAGCCGGATGATATTTATTTAGTTGGTTCCTCCCCGTCGCGAAGGCGTGATTATTTTGATGAATTATTTAAGCAAATTAATGAGAATTATGGAGCTGCTTTAAGTAAGTATAATAAAGCTTTGCGTCAAAGAAACGATTTATTAAAGAATGAGATTGTTAGTAGAGATGATTTATTTTCGTGGAATGTGATGTGTGCAAATTATGGTGCGGAGGTTATTCGCCGGCGTGTGCATAATCTTAAAAAGATTAATGAAAAGATGACGGATATTTATAGAAATATTGCGAAGAATGGCGATGAATGCTCAATTAAATATATTGGGGCTGAAGTTGATGAAAATGATTATTTAAAGAACTTGGAAAACAATTTTGAACGTGATTGCGTGTTGGGGTATACGACTTTTGGGATTCATCGCGATGATTATGAATTTATCTTTAATAAAAAGAAGGCGGATGGATCAGCTTCGCGTGGTGAAAATCGTAGTATGATTTTGTCATTAAAATTTATTGAGGCGCAAATATTGGAGCAGGAAGTTGGCAAAAAACCAGTCGTATTATTGGATGATATATTTTCGGAATTAGACGAAATGCGCCAGAGACATTTGATTGATAATTTTAAAAACTATCAGATGATTATAACGAGTACGGCAGTACCGAGCGAGATGCGTGTAGATAAGAAATTATAAATTACGGAGCGAGGGAGTTTGCTGAATTTAATATATCCTGCGGAACGTTGGGTGTATTATCTTTGGTAAGCAGTGGCTGGGGTTTGGATATAATATGCCAATTCTCTCCTTTTTTCTTTAATAGAATACGATAGTGGTTGTATGAAAAATCACGATCGAAATCGTAAATATATAGAGTTGTAGCATAATAATTATCAATGAGGTTTTGGCCATTGGATATTGTGTATTTTCCAAGATTGAATGATGATTTTATGGTCTCTTTTGGTGTGGATTTTGGGGATTCATTATAAGTATCGAAGGGGTTTTCTAGATTAAAAGATATTTGATAATCTGTTAATTCGACATTTTTGAAGGTTTTCATTTTAGCGACAGCATCATCGAGAAATTCTGGCGTGGTTTTTATTTTAATTAATGGGATGTTATCTTCTAAATAAGTGTAACTAATAGAAAATAAGCTATTATTTATAGGCAAATAATTTAAAATTGGATACTGTTTTTTAATTGCAATACCCTCTTCATTCAAAGCTCTTCCCACAATGCCTTCCGCATTAGCGAATTCTTGTTTATGTAAATTTGCATACGATCTACCTTCGTCGTCGGTGGCGGATAATATTCCGACAATATAATGATAATCGTTTGATATCTCTATAGTGCGTTCAATACTACTGAAGTGATCACATTTGACTTTAACAGTATATGACCCTGGTTCTAACCAGATATTTGAATTATTATTTACTGGCACATCATTAAGTGTAACTTCTGCGATATATGGCGCATATTGAATAGTTGTTTTAATTTTATTAATACGTAATGTGAAAGTCGCAATAAAAATTGCAAGCCCGACGAGTAAAATGATGCCAAATAATATAAATAGTAGATGTGTATTATTGGCGATTCTACGAGTTGTTTTTTTCATTCCCCTCCCCTTATGATAGATTACTTTTAATTAAATAACGTTGGCGATTATCTATAAAAGCAATCTTAAATAAAGTATTATTACTAGATGTATTATTAGCAACGATATTTGTTTGGTAATTATATTTAGCGATGCGATAATTTGGTTTACGATACCATCTAACAGTCACGCCATTGCCGTGCATTAAATCTTCTCTTCCGGCCATTGGAGCACGACCTGCGCCGATTGTAGAATATGAGGCTGAGGCTATTACACTATCAAATCCAGGTATCTCGCCAACATATATGAAAGTATGTCCGCTTGAAAATGCGACATCGCCTGGTTGTAATATACTCGTATCGACCGCAATACTAGATGCGCTATTTAGAAGTTGCCAGCCATGTGATTTTACCCAAGCCTCTTGTGCGTCTGTATTCCCTTTTCCGTCATTATAATCTGGTTCAAGCCCGGAGTTTTGAACTAAAATAGTTACAAAACCGCCACAGTCTATTCCTGGTACGCCGGCGACAGATCCACCAACATATCGGCCTTCACTGATTGAGCGAGTAACTGCTTCTGCGTAGGCTGGCATGCGATCGTGCCATGGCGCTTCATGATATTGCGGCCAAGCATAGCTAAGAACTAGGGATTGGAATTCCCCGCTTACGCTACATCCATTTTCATTAGTATTTGAGTTGATAGCTTTCCAAATAATTTCCGCGAATAATTCGGTGCCGGCACCGTTGGGGTGGAACATGTCGGAATCTAAATACGTGTTTGGGTTTTGATCTACTGTTGTAGCCCAGTCTGCAATTATAATATTTTGGTTATTTTTGGAAAAAGTTTTAAATAAATTATTGTTTGAAGTAAATAAGTTTTTATTTTTACCATGATAGTTTGTGACAAAAACAATAGTTTTATTTGCGCCAATTGTCGTGATAGCTTCTTCGATACTTGAAGCGGTGAGATTGGCTGAGTTTGTTCCGAGAGCAAAAACAACAATATTTTTTAATTCCATAGATTTTGCTACGTTTATACCTTCGCTCCAAGGTCGACCGCTACGTCCATTTATATCTGAATCGGTAAGTTCTGGGAATCTTTTTTTGAAGGCATTATGCGATCTTACGGTGATAGAGTCGCCAATTATTGTGATGTTTTTACCATTTTCGGCATTACCATTCATGGAGCCAGCATTTTGTATACCTTTTCCGGCGTATTGGCTGTAAAATTCTTTAGCATAATCGCGGCGAGCTTTAGTCGCTTGATAGAGGCGGCCGGCATACGGTGCGTAATAAAGAATTTCAGAGCTTCCACCTACGGCGCGTTCGAATAAGACAAGGAAAATTTCCGCAGCCATTTCGGGAGTGTCGGCTTTCTTGATTTCTTCTTGCCAATTTAAATCTTTTTCTTCTAATGTGAATTCAAGTTCGACTTGTAGAAGTTTGTCGTAGTCGGCTTTTGGTATTTTTTGTTCCGCATCACTTCCCCAATATTCAGACGAAGTATACTTGCTAAGTCCAGCATCTTCTATTCTTCTAAAAAGGGTATTTCTGCGGCCGCCACCCCACTGGAATATGCCAAAATATGTGCCATTGCTAGATCTGGTGGGGACTAGGCCTGATTCGGCTTTGGCGTTTCCAAGGAGTCCAGCCGTTTGGGCATCATTAAAACCATGCTCGATAAAGAAGTTCCATATTTTCTCTGCAGAATCGCTACCTGCGAGTGTAGTAGCGCTAGTATTGCATTTATCCGCATTCCCGTCCGGGTTATAGTAATAAATGCCATTCTTATTGAACATATCTAGTATTTCTTCGCTTGGGGTAGCGGCGCAAGTTGAAGTAGCCAATGTTGCGGCAATAATGATAGAGGCAACTGATTTTAGAATAATGCGGATTTTTTTCATATAGTATAGTTCCTACGATCGACGAATAGCGGTTCAGTTATGACGGAAAGATAATGATTACTTGATATTGGAGTTTTTGTGAAAGATAGTTTTACTTCTGGTTTAACATAATCACCAAATGAATCACGCGTTGATGGGTCATATTGCGCTAATTCATTGGAATAATCTATATATTCGAGTAGAAAAGCAACATCGTCGGTGCTTAGTCCCGAAATACGCGAAAGGGTTCCTTTAAAACTATTATCAACAGGATGAGCTTTTTCGTATTGTTCTTGATAAGCAAGAACGGGATTAGTTTCATTGTCTTCTTGGCCTTGTATGTCGTATAAAATACGCATATCTTCAACATAGCGTTGGTAATATTTGAATTCGGAATCCCAACGGGGATTATCGCTGGAATTTATACAGTTTTTACCGGTTGCCCATCCTTGGTTATATACGTCCTCTGCGGCATTTACGACGTCGATGATATCATTGACG